>Ga0224495_10000383_pt1 | contig 35840 bp, 29 predicted proteins | sample SF_Jul11_sed_USG_FD_168128 | JGI IMG/M metagenome (GOLD analysis project Ga0224495, IMG submission 168128) | Sediment microbial communities from San Francisco Bay, California, United States - SF_Jul11_sed_USGS_4_1 | ecosystem: Environmental > Aquatic > Marine > Sediment | place: USA: California... | reverse complement strand
CGGTGACAACATCGACACGGACATCCTGGCCCCGGGGGCCTATATGAAAGGCTCACTGGAAACGCTGGCTCAGCACTGCCTGGAGTCGGTCAACCCGGAGTTCGCCCGCAAGGTGCAACCCGGTGACGTGGTGGTGGCGGGCAGCAATTTTGGCATGGGCTCCAGCCGGGAACAGGCGGTGCAGGTGCTGCGCCTCCTGGGTGTGTCAGCCGTGCTGGCCGTGTCCTTCGCGGGTATTTTTTACCGCAATGCCTTCAACCTGGGCCTTCTGGCCTTGGTGTGTCCGGATGCCGCCACGCTCAAATCCGGCCAGCGGGTGCGGGTGGACCCCCAGGCCGGGCGGGTGCAGGTGGAGGATACCGGTGCGGTGTTGGCTTGCGAGGCCATTCCCGAACACTTGGCTGCGCTGGTCGCAGCCGGCGGGCTGATCCCCTATCTGCAAAAAACCCTAGGAGCCCAGTCATGACCCCACAACGCAAACTGCGTGAACGTCTGGGACGCAAGGAAATACTCGTTGCCCCTGGCGTGTATGACGCACTAAGCGCTATGATGGCCGCCAACGCGGGATTCGAGGCGGTGTACCTCTCTGGCGCCTCCGTGGCCTATACGCGCCTGGCCCGCCCGGATCTTGGACTGCTGGGCATGGAGGCGGTGGCCTCGGTGGTGGGCCTCATCCGTGAGCGGGTGGACCTGCCCATCATTGCAGATGCGGATACCGGCTTTGGCAACGCCCTCAACGTGCAGCGCACCCTGCGCGTGTTCGAGCGCGCGGGCGCCTCGGCGATTCAGCTGGAGGACCAGTCCCTGCCCAAGCGCTGCGGCCACCTGGCAGGCAAGACCCTTGTATCCCGTAAGGAAATGGTTGGCAAGATCAAAGCCGCGTTGGACGCCCGCCTCGACCCCGAAATGATTATCATCGCCCGAACCGACGCCATCGCAGTGGAGGGCTTCGGCCCGGCGCTGGAGCGTGCGGCAGCCTATGCGGAGGCGGGCGCGGATATGCTCTTCCTGGAGGCGCCGGGTGACCGTATCCAAATGGCCAAAATGGTCTCTGCCCTGGCGGGCCGCCTGCCGCTGATGGCCAACATGGTGGAGGGAGGCAAAACGCCCCTGATACCTGCTGCGGAACTTCAGGATATCGGGTTCCGCCTGGTGATTTTTCCCGGGGGGCTGGTGCGCGCCCTGGCTCATGCCATGAGCAACTACTTTCGGTCCCTGAAAGCCGCCGGCACGACCGAACCCTTCAAGTCCAGCATGCTGGACTTCCAGACCCTGAACCACCTGTTGGGCACCGAGACCATGCTGGCGCAGGGACGAAAGTACGATGAGGAGGCCGACCATGGCCAATCTTGATCCGGTCACCCTGGCCGTGCTGAAAGGACGCCTGGAGCAGATCGCGGATGAAATGGACGCCACGCTGTTCCGTAGCGCCTTCAACCCTATCATCGCCGAGGCGCATGACGCCAGCCACGGCCTGTACCACGCCGAAACAGGAGAGACCCTCATCCAAGGCAAGAACGGATTGCCCGTCTTCGTGGGCGTCATGTCCTTTGCGGTGAAAGCCGTGATCGACAAGGTGGCGCGGGAGGGAGGAGTCCAGGACGGGGATGTGTTTTTGTTTAATGATCCCTACGAGGGCGGCACCCACCTGTCGGACTTCAAGCTGGTGCGACCGTATTTCCACCAGGGGCGGCTCTTCTGTTATCTGGCCTCGGTGGGGCATTGGCATGATGTGGGCGGCAACGTTCCCGGAAACTACAATCCCGTTGCAACGGAGTGTTATCAGGAGGGCATGCTTATTCCCCCGGTGAAGCTCTTTGACCAGGGCCAGTTCCGACCGGACATCCTGGCAATCGTCCAGGCCAACTCCCGGCTGCCGGGAAGCCTCTATGGCGATCTCCACGGTCAAATCAACGCCCTGGAACTGGGCGTGGCCCGGCTGGGCGCGCTGCTGGCGGAGTATGGGGCCGAGGTTTTGGCCCAGGCCCTGGTCGAGCTCAAGCAGCGTGCCGCGCAGCTCATGACCAGCCATCTCCGGGAACTCCCGGAAGGCACCTATTCCGCCGAGGACTTCCTGGATAATGACGGCATCGTGGACACGCCCTTGCGCATCGGACTGGATATTACCCTGAAGGACGGGCGCATGACGCTGGACTTCTCCCGCACCTCCCCTGCCTGCGCGGGGCCGGTCAACATCTCACGTTCCACCGCGATCGCTTCGTGCTATGTCGCACTGAAGCACGTTTTCCGGGATGTCCCGGCCAATGCGGGGGTTCTGGTGCCCATCGACTTCGTCATCCCCCCGGACAGCCTGCTCAGCGTGAAGGCGCCCAAGCCGGTGGGGGGCTATACCGAGACGATCCTGCGGGTGATCGACGTGGTGTTCGTGGCGTTGTCCCAGGCCGCGCTCGACAAGGTGAATGGCTGTGCCTACGGCACTATCAACGCCCTCTCCCTGGCCGGATACCGGGCCAACCAGTCGCGCTGGGTCATGTTCTCCTTCTTCGGCGGCGGCCACGGCGGCCATCCCGACGGAGATGGGCTTAACCACGGCAATGCCCCCATCTCCACGGCCACCATTCCCCCGCTGGAAATCCTTGAGGCCGCCTACCCGGTGCGATTCACCCAGTGGGCGCTGCGGCCGGACAGTGGCGGCCCGGGACGCACCCGGGGAGGGCTGGGCGCAATCTATGAAATCGAATTGCTGGAGCAACAGGCGGACGTGTTCCTCTTCGGAGAGCGCGGCAGGCATGCCCCCCCGGGGGTTCTGGAAGGGTTGCCGGGTGCGCTGAACCGCTTTTCCTACCAACAGGCCGATGGCGAGCACTCCCCCCCCATGGCCTCCAAGATGGTCGGCATCAAGCTGGTGCGGGGGCAGCGCGTGCGGTTGCAAACACCGGGAGGGGGCGGCTACGGCCCGCCCACGGAACGGGATCCGGCGGCCGTCACCGAGGACGTGCGCCTGGGATATGTCACGCCCGCGGCGGCCCGCGATCACTATGGCTGCATCGTCAGTTCCCAAGGCGTTCTCGACCCCGAAGCCACCCGTAGCACCCGCGCCGCCATGCGCGCCACCTCCCCGACGAAAGGACGCCGATCATGAGTGTCCGCAGCAGCAAATGGGTGATCGGGGTGGATGTGGGAGGAACCTTCACGGACGTGTTCTTCCTCAACGAGGCCGATGGCCGCACTCTTGTCGCCAAGGTTCCCTCCACCCGCGAAGACCAGTCCGTGGGCATCCGTGAAGGGATCATGCAGCGCCTGAAAGACCTTGGTGAAGTGGGCACGCTGGTGCATGGCACCACCGTGGGCACCAATGCCCTGCTGGAGCGCAAGGGCGCGCGCATCGGAGTCATCACGACCCGGGGTTTCCGCGATGTGCTGGAGATGCGGCGCCGAGACCGCCCGCAAACCTGGGGGCTGTGGGGCACCTTTGTCCCCGTGGTGCCGCGCGACCTGCGCGTGGAGGTCGATGAACGCGTGCTGGCCGATGGCACCGTACACACCCTGGTGGATCCGGAACAAGTGCGTGCGGCTGTGACCACCCTGCGCGAACGGGGCGCGGAAGCGGTTTGCATCTTCTTCATCAATGCCTATGCCAATCCGGCCAACGAGCTGCAGGCCCGCGAGGTGGTGCGGCAACATTGGCCCAACTCCCATATCACCACCGCTTCGGACATCCTGCCGGAGATCCGGGAGTTCGAGCGAGGCTCCACCGCTTCGCTGAATGCCTACCTGCAGCCGCCCGTGGGCAATTACCTGCAACGGCTTGAGGAGGGCCTGCGCCAGGGGGGCTTCCCGGGGGAGGTGTTGATCGTGCAGTCCAACGGGGGGGTCATGTCGGTGGAGGTGGCGCGCAGCCTGCCCGTGCGCACGGCGTTATCCGGCCCGGCTGCCGGAGTTATTGCCGGCGCCTACATCGCCACGAGCGCCGGGTATCCCAACATCATCACCTGCGATATGGGCGGCACCAGCTTTGATGTCTCCCTGGTCGCCGAGGGGCGCAGTGCGTTGACAGCACAGACAGCGATCGACTTTGGCATGGTCATTCGTACGCCGATGATCGAAATCACCACCATCGGCGCCGGGGGCGGATCCATTGCCTGGCTGGACCGGGGGGGACTGCTTCAAGTGGGGCCGCACAGCGCCGGGTCCTCTCCGGGGCCGGTTTGCTATGCTCAGGGCAACACCGAGCCCACGGTTACCGACGCCAATGTGGTATTGGGACGCATCAACGCGGAACGCCCCATCGGCGGCAAGCTATCCCGCCTGGACGTGGATGCGGCTCGCGATGCCATCCTGGAACGGATCGGGAAGCCCTTGGGGCTTGATGCCTGGCAGGCCGCCGATGCCATCATTCGCGTGGCCAATGCCCGCATGGCCGGGGCGATTCGACTGGTTTCCATTGAGCGCGGGCACGACCCAAAAAAGTTCTCCGCCATGCCCTTTGGCGGGGGAGGCGCTCTGCATGCCGGGGCGTTGATCCGCGAGGTCGGCTTGGCCCGTGCCCTGGTGCCCCGCTATCCCGGCGTGACCAGCGCCCTGGGCTGTGTCGTGGCGGACCTGCGGCACGACAAGGTGCAGACCGTCAATCGGCTGCTGAACGACCTGGATACGGCAGCCCTGGACCAGGACATGGTGCGGCTGGCCCGGGAGGGCCAGGACATTCTGGGATTGGCCAGCGTAGGCATTGAGGCCACGGAGCACCATTTCGAACTGGACATGCTCTATCTGGGACAAACCCACACGGTGGGTGTGCCGCTTCCCGTTACCCTGGGTGCCGGTGGCACCGGGGTCACGCGGGAGATCATCCAATCGGCCTTCGAAGAGGCATACCGCAAGCACTTTGGGCGCCTGCTCTCCGGACTCGCCCTGCGCGTGCTGAACCTGCGCGTGGCGGTGGTGGGGCGGCGTCCCAAATTCGACCTTGCCGTGCTTGCGCCGCCACAGGGGGGCAGCGTTTCCGCCTCGCTCCGGGGAGAGCGCCGGGTGTGGGTGGATGGCGGCTGGTGCATGGCCCAGGTTTATGATCGTCTCGCGCTGCCTGTGGGTGCCTGTGTGCCAGGGCCGGCGATTCTGGAACAGCCGGATACCACGATTCTCATCGAGCCGGATCTGGAGGGAACCGTGGACCGGTTTGGCAATTTGATTCTGACCCGAAAGGTCCAAGGTGGATCATGACGCCTCTTGTGCCACAGGAAACCGCCCTGGTGCTGGTGGACTTGCAAAACGATTTTTTGCATCCCCAGGGCGCCTATGCCCGCGGCGGCGCCACCAATCCGCACATCGCCGCGCTTCCCCGCCGGCTGCGCCCGGTGGTGGATGCCTTCCGGCAAAGTGGCGCCTGGGTGGGGTCCACCCATTTCACACTGGTGCCGGGCCGGGATGGCGAGCCTCTCATCTCCCCGCATCTGAAAAGTCTGCGGCCCTTTTTGCGCAAGGGAGACTTTGCGCCCGGAAGTTTTGGACAGGCCCTGGTGGACGAGTTGGCTCCAACGCACTTCAGCGTGGAAAAGGTGGCTTACTCCGCGTTTTACATGAGCCGCCTGGAGTGGCTGTTGAACCGGGCAAAGGTCCGGCATCTGGTCTTCGCTGGCATCGTCACCAATGGCGGGGTGAGTTCTACCGTGCGCGACGCCCACGTGCGTGACTACGAGTGCACCGTGCTCTCCGACGGCTGCGCGGCTTTCGATCCCAGCGTGCATGAGGACGCCCTGCGGGCCCTGAAGTCGGTGGCCCGCCTGATGACATGCACGGAGATGCTTTCCGAGTTTGCGGGCCGCTTGGGCGGGGGGGGGCCGTGACGATTCATGCAGCGGCGGGGGTGTGCTTTGAACTCCATGTGCCGGTGCTGATCATCGGCGCGGGTGCGTGCGGCCTCATTGCCGCCCTGGCGGCCCACGATGCGGGCGCCGAGGTGCTGGTGCTGGAGCGGGACGCCCAGCCTTCCGGATCCACCGCGCTCTCCTCCGGCATGGTGCCTGCCTGCGGAACCCGCGTGCAGGCGGCCCGCGGCGTCTCCGACAGCGTGGCGCTGATGATGCAGGACATCCAGGCCAAGAACGGCCACAGGGCGGACCCCGTCTTGGTGGAGCGGGTTTGCCGGGATTCCGCACCCGCCATTGATTGGCTTATGGAGCGGCACAGCGTGAATTTCGAACTGGTGGAGGGCTTTCTGTACCCGGGGCACAGTGTCTCCCGGATGCATGCTCCAAAATCGCGCACTGGCGCGGCGCTCATGTCCAGCCTGCTGGCAGCAGCACGCCGCGCCAGTCTGGAAGTGGTCACCCAGGCGCGGGTCGGCGCCCTTTTCGCCGATGACGACGGACGGGTACGCGGGGTGAGCGTGTCGCGCCCTGACGGCAGCGAGGAACTGATCGGCTGCGATGCTCTGGTGCTGGCCTGCAACGGGTTTGGAGGAAACCGGAACATGGTGCGGCAATACATCCCGGAAATGGCTGAGGCGGATTATTTTGGTCATGCGGGCAACCAGGGCGATGCCGTGAATTGGGGCGTGGCCCTGGGGGGGGAAGCGGTTCACATGGGGGCCTATCAAGGCCATGGATCCGTTGCGGTTCCCCAGGGCATTCTCATTACCTGGGCCCTGATGATGGAAGGTGGAATCCAGGTCAATCGTGCGGGAAAACGTTTTTCCAATGAGCACGCGGGGTACTCCGAACAGTCCGTGAAGGTGCTGGCCCAACCCGACGGACTGGCATGGAACATCTATGATGAACGCTTGCACCGCCTGGGACGGGATTTCGAGGATTACCGCAATGCCGAAAAGATGGGGGCAGTGAAGCAGGGCGAGTCCGAGCAGGCGCTGGCTGCGGCGCTGGGTTTACCTGCCGAACCTCTCGCACGGAGCCTTGCGGACACGCACAAAGACGGAGTGGATTCTTTTGGCCGTGACCTGGGGGCGACACCGCCCCTGTCACCTCCTTATTATGGCATCAAGGTAACCGGCGCGCTGTTCCATACCCAGGGAGGGCTCCGCATCGACCCGCAGGCACGGGTGCTTCGCGCGAAAAGCGGGGCGCCCCTGCCCAACCTGTTTGCCGGCGGTGGTGCCGCCTGCGGCATTTCCGGCCCGGAGGTCTCAGGATACCTCAGCGGCAACGGCTTGTTGACCGCAGTGGTATTGGGCAGAATCGCAGGGTATGGAGCAGCGGCCATTTGCCGACCGGTGCACTCCAAGGGATGATTTTAAATCAATTTCTCCGCGGCGCTGCCCTTCTTGGCTTTCTCACCCCCGCCCCGCCTCATCGTAGCGCTTCACCCCCTCGCGCAGCAGCCCGTCCGGATCGGGGAAGTACCCCTCGGTCACCGAGATATTGGAGTGTCCGAGCCAGGTCTTCACGGTGTGGATGTCCAGCCCCAGGGTGTTGCGGAGTTCTCCGGCGAAGAATGCCCGCAGGCCATGCACGGGCTTGATGCCGCGTTTGCTGAAGCCCAGGTGCTGGAAGTGCCGCTGGAAGACTCGCGTCAGGGCATAGGGGGATGTGTAAGCCAGAGCGCCGACGCCGTCGTCCAGGAGGTAGGTTTCGCCGGGTGATGCGGCGCGTTCGGCGGCCAGGTAGTCTCGCAGTCGTTGTGGGATGGGCAGTATCTTCTCGCGGCGCTCCTTCACGTTGAATTGCCCCTGCTTCTCCACGCGGATCACGCTGGCTTCCAGGTCGATCTGCTCCCACTTCAGCCAAAACACTTCCGATAACCGGGCGCCGGTGTAGCGGGCCACGCGCAGGAAGCGCTCATGCAGGCGGTAGTACGCCCGCTGGCGGCGATTGGGGTGAGACTCCCGCAGCTTGGTCACATGGGCCATAAGGGCATCCACATCCTCGGGCGACAGCACCTTGGGGAGTTTCTTAGTGGCGCGGAGTTGGCGCACGCGAGGCTTCTTCTCCAGGAGTTCCCGTTCAACGGCCCAGTTGAGGAAGGTGTTCAAGGTGTGCAGGCGGATGTTGAGGGTGGCGGGCTCCAGCCCCTGCTGTTGCAGCCAAGTGGTGTAGCGATCCACATGCAGCATCCCGAAGTCCCGCAAGGGATGATCTCCCACGCCTTCCAAATATGCCCTGCGCATCACCCGGTAGGTGGTGATCGTCCGGGCGGCCTTGATGCTGGCCGAGAGCCGGATCCACTCCTCCATGACTTCGCCCATGGCGTGATCCCGGCTTCCTTGATCAGCACTTCCCGCTTCTCGTCCCACATCTGCTGGATGAGGGCGTTTACCTGCTTCAGCGTGCGCTTGCGCCTGCCCGCTCCCATCTCGATGTCCGCCAGTTTGCACAAGCCCTTGAAGGCCCGCTTGCCATCGATGATGAAGATGCCGTCCACATAACCCGCCCGGGTGATGCGGAGGTTGTTGCCCAGCCGGGGCCGGGTGATGCCGCCCATGGGGTAATCCTCCCTGGAAATGGCCCTATCGGGGCCTGTTTTGGGTTCGTATAGGGGCGTATTTTCCAGGTAAGAAGGTATGAATGAATAGAATATATAATAATATCAATAATATATATAATACTTTCTTCATACTTTTCTCATACCTTTCATACCTTTGCCCCAACCCGCCTTTCTCAAAATTACGCAAATCCTACTTTCCTACTTCTGCGATTGCTGAGTCATTACAATGCCGTGTAAATTCTCTCAACTCCTGAAGTATGAACGGAGTATGACAGCATCGCTTTGAAACAATTAGCCATTCCGGCGAAAAGGCGGTGATTCATACTTTCTTACCTGACTCCGTGAACACACTCCATGCCAAGCGCCTCCAGCCCTTGACAGACGGGGCTTGGCCGCGGTTCCCTGGTTTCACCCAATGGGTGCGGATTCTATTGACCCGTTCCAGGGAGGAACCGTCATGGAACTTCAGTTCGGGTATACCAATCTTCAGTTGACAAGCCACGCGGGCCTGCCTGCCCTGGCGCACATCCTGAAGGCGGCGCGGCTGCCCACGCTGTTCGGCCCCTCGCTCAAGGCCATTCCCGACAGCGCCATTTACACCACACAGATTGCGCTGCTGGCGCTGGGCAAGACGGACTTTGGGGCCGCTCGCGCAAAGGCCGGCCGACCATTGTGCGCAAGACGGCATCGGATCGCTTCAGCCGTGCGTTGAAGCGCGTCCGGCAGTGGTGCCGCCAGGCGCGTCACTGGCCGCTGCCGGAGCAGCATGCCGCCCTGGTGGCCAAACTGCGGGGGCACGATGCCTACTACGGCATCACCGGCAATCGCCGCGCTCTTGTGCGTTTCCACCACGAGGTGTAACGTGAATGGAAGAAATGGCTGGGACGAAGGTCGTGGCATTCACCCGCGAATTGGGCATGGTTCGCCCGGCTCCGGGAGCAATACCCGCTGCCTCCGCCCCGCGTCGTCCACTCCGCGCTTGCCCCGCGACGCGAAGCTCTGACCTGAGGAGCCGGATGCGGGAATTCCGCACGTCCGGATCTGTGGGAGCCCCAGGGGAGCAATCCCCTGGGGCGACCCGGCGACAGGAGGGGGGGAGGCCTTTATAGAAAATGGAGTTTCATGGAGCCTTTCGCAATAGGATACATACCCAGCAATGTCATTCGACATGTTGTCCGCGAACACATGGATGAGCGGGGCGTGTTGAGGATGATAGAGGCAGTTTCTTCTTTGGATAAAAAATTTTCGGCAAATGGAAAAAGATATCATTTGCTAATTGATGCTTTAAAGAAATCCTTTACCTCATTTGATGCAAATCTACTGATGGTAAAGGCCATGCGAGAAAAATTAACCAAAATAACCATTGATCGTACAGCGTTGGTATCTTTTGATTGGTATGGTGCGGGTGACTCAGACGGGATCCCTTCCTTCAAGACGATTTCAGAAGGTTGGACACACCTGACGGGGGAGCATTTTTTCCCGGCGGGTTTGTTCTTGGTGACGGGAGCCCCCGGTTCAGGAAAATCGACCATAGCTGAGTTTTTGGCAAAAGATCATGGAGCAGTGCTCATTGCTGATGAAACAAGTGCCAGAGCTACTTGTAAGAAGCTTCTGGAAGCAGGAAGGGCTGTGGTTTTGGATTTGGGATTTCAAAAGGAACAGGAACGAAAATTTTGGGTGGAACTTGCAAATGATTGTGGTGTTGAAAGTTGGATTTATTTTGTAGAGGTAGAACCGGAGGAACGGTGGGATAGGGTTAAGAAAAAATCAGATGAATCGGGGACTCCAGTAAATCGGGGTTGGTTCGACAACATAAGCTCAAATTTCGAACAACCGGCTGAAGGTGCATACAATCTGGCGGTGGTTCGCTGGTAGTTTGATGAATAGCTGTCCCTGACTCCGTGAACACACTCCATGCCAAGCGCCTCCAGCCCTTGACAGAAGGGGCTTGGCCGCGGTTCCCTGGTTTCACCCAATGGGTGCGGATTCTATTGACCCGTTCCAGGGAGGAACCGTCATGGATCTTCAGTTCGGTTATACCAATCTTCAGTTGACAAGCCACGCGGGCCTGCCCGCCCTGGCGCACATCCTGAAGGCGGCGCGGCTGCCCGCGCTGTTCGGCCCCTCGCTCAAAACCATTCCTGACAGCACCATTTACACCACGCAAATTGCGCTGCTGGCGCTGGGCAAGACGGACTTTGAGGCCGTGAGCGCCTATCGCAGCGACCGGGCGTTCGCACGGCTGCTGGGACTCAAGCGGCTGCCCTCGGCAGAAATTCTGCGCCAGCGGCTGGATCACGCGCCGCCGGACGCCGCAGCCAGGCTGTCCGAGGCCAGCCTGCGGACGCTGGAGGCGCATGCCAAGCCGAAAGCCAACGCCACGAGCCGGATGCCAATGGTTTCATCAAGGTGGGCGCCCGGCTGTTTTATGTGAATGCATCGGAGGATGAAAAGCCCATTCCCTTCGAGCCGGGTCTGGCTGTGGGAGAGATCCTGCGGCTGCTGGAGGGGGCCTATGGCGACGTGGCCCTGGCCGCGTTGGGGTTTTTCACGGCCAGTCTGTTCGCCGAGCAGTTCTCAGGACGGCCCTCCAGCCGGTTCTTTCCATTCCTGTCCCTGTACGGCCCGCCCGGCACGGGCAAGTCCGCCCTGATCAATCTGCTCAATACCTTCCTGGGCCGGGCGGTAGACGAGGGCCTGTCCATCGAGGAGGTGGACACCGCCAAGGGCACCACGCGCCTCATGGCCTCGGTGTCCAACCTGCCCATCGCCATCCTGGAGATGGATCAGGCCAAGGCCAGGCGATTCAACATGAACCGCCTGTTGACGCTGTTCAACCGGGCGCCCTTGCAGACCCGGGCCAACCGCAGCAATGACCTCACCGTCAACACCCTGCGCTTCCGGGGCACACTGGCCTTCGCCCAGAACGTGGAGCAGTTCACCGGGGAGGCCCAGAAAGGCCGGGTGGTGTCCCTGCCCTTCCGCAAGGAAATCCAGAACCGGGAGACGCTCTCGGCCCTGCTCAAGTTGCAGAACCTGCCTCCAGGACAACTCGCGCAATTCCGGCACGAGGTGCTCACCCGCCGCGCCGACATCGAGCGCATGCTGTTCGAACGCTACAAGCACTACGCCGGATTTTTCCATGCCGAAGGCATCGACTACACCCGGGTGGCCAACAACCACGCCGTGATGCTGGCCGGTGCCCATGCGGCCCTGCATGCCTTCCTGCCGCAAGGCGATGCCCAGGAACGTATCTCCCGGCTGGCGGTGTATCTGCTGGAGCGAGCACGAGAAAAGGTGGCCAGCCTGGCCGAGGAGTCGGACTACGCCTCGATGTTTTTCGAGACGGTGTCCCGGCTCATCGTCCGCGACCGCATCGCCAATCACTGTCCAAAGGGCACGGAAATCTGGCTCAACATGGGCGAGGTCAAGGAGGCCTTCGACACCGAGCACATCCAGTTTTTCTTTCCCAAGCTGTTCGAGGAGTTCGAATCCTCACCGCATGTGGTTTTCCGTAACACCCTCAAGCATTCCCCCGTGGCCGGACGCACCATCCGTCTCTATGGCTTCGACCGTGCCGCTATCAACCCAACATCCATTGGAGGATGAAACCATGAAAGAGAACACCACACCCACCTTGACCCGCTTCAACTTCGACGGCCATGGCCAACTCACCGTGCTGAGTTGGAACGGCCAGCCGGCCTGGATCGCCCAGGAGGTAATCGAGTTGCTGAACCTCAAGCAGGTTCACCCGGCTTTGCAGGCGGCAAAGCTCACGGAAGGAACGGATTTTATTGTGTTAAAAGGCAACGATTACAATCAAATGGAGTTTGTGAGTGATTTAAAATCACTCACAAAACTGGGCATCAGTCCAAAAACTCGGAACTTGGCTCTGCTGTTTGAGTCCGGCTTGTACTCCCTGATCATGCGCTCACGAAAACCCTTAGCGGTGAGGTTTCGCAACTGGGTCACCCGCGAGGTGCTGCCTGCCCTGCGCAACCAGGGTTTCTATAGCCTGCCCGGCAATGTGCAGTATCGCGACTGGAATGGCGTCTGCCGGTTGTTCGGGCAGGCCAATGACGGAGACGCCTCTGCCACCAGCACGCTGGCCTGGATGGGCTTCACGCCCCAGGGCGACGTGCCGGTCGAATACCGCATCACCCCGTCGCCCATGATCCTGTCCAAGCTGGTGGCCCTGGCCCGGGAAGGGAATCCCTATGCCGTGAACTACCTGGGGAACGTGCTGCACATCCCCCTACCGCCGGATCTCCAGCTTGATCTGCCTGGCGTGAACGTCTGATCGGCCTATTCACATCAACCCAAGGAGAACTGCCATGAACCATCCCCAACAAGCCTGGTGTCCTAGCCTGGATCACCGTCCGGCCCTGCTCGTCGCTGACCGTGAGCCGGGTATTTCCCGCTGCCCGGTCTGCGGTACCCGGCACGCCAACAGCCTGGTGCGCTCCCGGCCGGAGTTGTACCGGGAGCCGATAGCCGGGCACCGCCCAGGGTACGATCCGGCCTCCGGCGCCGAGGTGCAGGATTTGCCCAGGTAGTCGGCCATCCCGGGGAGCGGGTTTCGGGCTGGAGATCGCGTCGAAAACGAGGGATACGTCCACTCGGCGCAGTATCGCCCATTCGAAAACCCGCTCCCGGAGGTACCATGTCCCTGCGAAAAGTCCCCATCCTGCCCTTGCTCATCCTCCCCCTGTCCATCCTCCTGCTTCAATCCCACGGAATCCCCTTCTGGCAGCACCAGGTGGGCTTTTGGCCCGGGATCGGCTGGTCAGTCCTGCTGGAACTGATCAGTCTGTGGCTGTGGTTTCAGCCTGCTACCCGGCCCCGCCTGCTGGCCCTGGCCACCACGATGCTGCTGCTGGCTGGCCCGCTGTATGAGATATCGTTTCCTGCGATTAAGGAATTTGTTATGAATCAGGGAGCGCCCACCCTGGCCCAGGGACGGATCGCCTCACTCGAAGGGGAAATCACTGAAGCTGAACGCTCCCTGGACCGCTACCAGCGTCTCGCCCTGGCTGGGCGCTATGGCTGGTTGGGAGCCATGGAGCAGGCTGAGGCGGTGCTGGCTGCGAAAAGAGGTCAGCTGGCTACACTGACCCGGGTTGCCGCAGAATCCGGGGCCAGAAGCCGCCTTAACGGGCAACACATGGCGCTGGTCGCTGCACAGGCACTGTCCTTGGTGATCTTCCAGATCGCTGCCGTGCTTGCCATCCGGGCCTTGGGGAGAAAACGGGAGGAAGCCCAGTCCCCGCAGCAAGACAGACCCAATTTGTCCACCGGGCATGATGAACTGGTGCTGCGGCTCCAGGGCCGGGTAAAAGAATTGGTGCGATACGGTAAGTCCTACGCCCAGGTGGCCGAGGAAACCGGTATCGGACGAGCGCACCTGTCCTTCCTGATGAATCACTTCGATCGGGCCAGGAGGGGCGAGCGGGTGCTGGGGGAGGTGGCGTTGAGGGGGATTCGAGGAAAGTTAGTATCTTGAAAATCACCATAAAAACCAGCCCCTTATTCTGATTTTCTCCATATATCGCATTTGGATACAAACGCGATGGGACCGCATCGCGTGCTGTAAAATTATCGATATAACATGTGCGATATTATTTGATTGACAATCATTCAATAAAAATTTTATGATGCTCATAGACTCTTTTATCGAGAGACATAATGAAGCATCCCCCGATTGACATTCCTCCTGATTTCTCTACACGCGTAAAAGCCTTGCGGGGCTTAATGCAGTTAACTCAGATGCAATTAGCTGAGCGTATGGGTGTTTCCTTCGCGACTATAAACCGCTGGGAAAACAACCAGGCCAAACCCACCAAGCTTGCATGGCAAAAAATAGCGGAGTTCGAAGCTGGATTCAGAGGTTCTGACAACCAGGAGTCTACCATTCTGCATCCGCACGCCTTCTTTGATTTAGACTTTGTAGGAAAGCCAGAAGCTGTATCGACTGTGGCTGAAGCACATCGTTTAACCTTTGGACACCTTTTTAACCCTGCCTTTGCCACCGAAATCTCGTTGATTGACCCGCTTCCACACCAGCGATTGGCGGTATACGAGCAGATGCTTCACCAGTCGCCCCTACGGTTCTTGCTTGCCGACGACGCGGGCGCTGGTAAGACGATCATGGCCGGTCTTTGCATTCGCGAAATGTTGTCACGTCGTCTCATCAAACGGGTGTTGATTATACCTCCGGCTGGATTGGTTGGTAATTGGGAACGCGAGCTCAGATCATTGTTCCGACTGAATTTTCGCATCGTAAGAGGTGCGGATTCCAGACATGGAAACCCTTTTGAAGGGCAAAACGGAGATCACGTTATCGTAAGTGTTGATACTATGGCCGGTGAGCGTACATTCGCTCGCCTACAAGAAGGAATTGAGCCCTACGACCTAGTTGTTTTCGATGAGGCCCACAAGCTTTCTGCTGATCGAGAACCCGATTTTCGAGTCCGCAAGACTGATCGCTATCGTCTCGCCGAGGCATTAGCAGGCCTTGCGGTTGACAACGACAGATGGCGTCTATCGTGGAGTGCGCAACACCTACTGTTGCTGACAGCGACGCCGCATATGGGAAAGGACTTTCCGTATTACTGCTTGTGGAGGCTTCTGTGCCCGGATGCGCTGCCAACCTACGAGGCATTTCGACAGTTTCCGGATCAGGAACGTGCGAAATACTTCATTCGCCGCACCAAAGAAGAGATGGTTCGCTACGACGGAACGCCTCTCTATCCAGAGCGAATTTGCGACACGCTGAGCTACGAGCTTGGGGGCGCTCCTGAGGGGGAACAGGAACTTTATGATGAAACCACGGCTTATATTCGCACCTATTACAACCGTGCCCGAATTTTAAACCGATCTGCCGCACGATTGGCAATGGGGGTCTTCCAGAGGAGGCTCGCAAGTTCGACTTTCGCCCTGTTGCGCTCCCTGGAGCGCCGACTCACCAAGTTGGACCAGATTGTTGATGACATCCGAAGTGGAAAGATCACAGAGGATGATCTCCTTCGGCAACAAAAACGGCTGGATCGGATGGATGACGCTTTCGAAAGCACCACAGCAGACGAAGATTCCGATCCTGAGAGTGGCAAAGAGATCCACGAAGAGTTCGAGGACAATGCACTGGGTAGCACCGTCGCTGTGAACATCGCTGAACTTGGGGCTGAACGCGAAGAGGTGCAGCGGCTGATGGGGATGGCTCGGAAGATTGTTGAGAGCGGGAATGAGTCGAAGTTCGAGAAACTGCGCGAAGTACTCAGGGAACCCACCTACAGTAATGAGAAGTTCATCATCTTCACCGAACACAGGGATACGGCTACTTTTCTCATCCGCAAGCTGGAAGGCCTGGGCTATGTCGGAAAAATCGCCCAGATCCATGGCGGGATGGATTACCTGGCAAGAGAGGAGCAAGTCGAACGTTTCAGGAAGCCAATGAGCGACGGTGGAGCTCAATATCTGGTCGCGACCGATGCCGCTGGTGAGGGGATCAACCTGCAATTCTGCTGGCTGATGGTGAACTACGATGTTCCGTGGAATCCGGCTCGTTTGGAGCAGCGGATGGGTAGAATTCATCGCTATGGCCAGAAGCACGACCCAGTCGTGATTATTAACCTGGTTGCTGGAAAGACCCGCGAGGGGAGAGTGTTGCACACGCTACTCGACAAGTTGGAACTGATCCGGAAGCAGCTCCATTCGGATAAGGTATTCGATGTCGTCGGAAGGCTCTTCCAGGGAATTTCCATCAGCGATTATTTGGCCCGCGCCTTGACGGATGAGGACGCCGATCAGGTGGGGCAGGAACTGCTGGGGGTTCTCACGGAAGATCAGGTGCGAGCCCTCGAAGAAAAGGAGCGCAAGATATACGGAGAGGGTGGGGACGTCCAGCGCCTGCTGCCATCCCTCAAAGACGAGGTCGAGCAGGAACACCTTTTGCGACTGCTGCCGGGATATGTAAGGCGATTCATCGAGCGCGCGGCCCCTCTCCTTGACTTGGAAATTCGAGGTGACTTGGAGGGGTTCTTTCAGTTCGAACCAAGGGTGCCTGGCGCGATGGATGCGCTCTTCCCAGCTCTGGAGATGTATCCAATCGCGGCAAGGACGCGGTTGTCCGTATATCGCCAAACCGACGAGGCCAACGCGATCTGGCTGCATCCAGGTGAGCAGGTCTTTGATGCAATCGCCGAGCGTATCTGTACCCGGTTTGACCGAGATGCGCGGCGAGGCGGTATTTTCGTGGACCCGACGGCGACATCGCCCTATCTCTTTCACATGGCAACAATCTCGGTAGAACGACACGTCAACGAGGACACCCCTGCACAACTTATCCCTGCGTCTTCGACGGACCGAAGTCGAAAACTACCTATCCTAGAAGCGCGTCTGCTAGGGATTCGGCAATTCGGCGACGGTAGAACGGAAGAATGCGCCGTTGAGCATTTGATGCTGCTCGAAGGAGCGCGGCATGTTGCGCCTGGCTCCGTGCCCCTTGCAGGACTTGCACAAGCATTACGCGATCAGGCCAATGTTCTAGTTCGCAAGGATTTGGGTGAGCGCGTCGTCGAAAAGCACCGTCAGAAGTTGCTCGATTCGCAATCGGAACGGATTGAATTCGTGACGCGCGGTTTTGATCACCAAACCTCAGAACTGGCGGCGACGCGCTCCCGGTTGACGGAGAGAGCCCGCGCTGGAGACTCCAAGGCCCAAGGTGAACTGGAGCATGTGAAAACTAAGCAACGGGAACTCTCAGCACAACGTGAGAACCGCATAGCCCAGATCAAGCGTGAACCAGAGGAAATAGCCGTCGGTGAGGTCGCGATTCTGGCGAGCACTTTGGTTGTTCCCAGCGAGTCTGAAGAGACACGGCAGCGTTTCGATGCCGAAGTGGAAGCGATCGCGATGCGAATTGCGACTGCTTACGAGCAAAGTCGCGGTGCTACAGTGCATGACGTTTCCAAGCCTGCTCTTGCGCGAGCGCAAGGACTGACTGATTGGCCCGGATTCGATTTGTTAGCCGTCGCTCCAGGGGAGAAGAAGCGCCCCATAGAGGTGAAGGGACGGGCTGGAGTGGGTGAAGTTGAAATGAAGGAAAACGAGTGGGCCAAAGCCTGCAATCTGCGTGATGAGTATTGGCTTTATGTTGTCTATGACTGCGCAACCGCAAACCCGCGGTTGCTGCGCGTGCGCGATCCGTTTGGCGCGCTGCTGGTGAAGACCAAAGCGCAGACGCTAATCAGCGCCAACGCCATCCAGGGTGCGGCGGAGTCGGAGCAGGAGCCATGAAAGAGAGCCTGTCGAACATGCCTCTGAACCTGGAACGGCTCAGCGATCTTTTTCACGCGGAATTGACGAACTTTCGCGCTGGAATGCGGACGGAACTAATCCCGAAGATCCAGGATCTTCGGGCTGGGGCCTTAGGATGGATCGCGCGGTTTCTACCAGAGGCCGTGCGGGAGGCCGACCGAGACCTGATCAGCGAGACCCGCGCGGCGGTACGCGGAAGGCCGGATTTCGCAACCGGTGGATGGTATCGCATCCCCTATCTGGATGCCGCGCAGTACGCATTGTCCGGGGACCGTTCAGTGCTGGATGTCCTTATCGCAAACCTTGATCACGCAACGTCGGCGCTTCGATCTGCGTTGCACGCGCCGCTTGGCTTGGTAGTTGACCGGCTGTCCATCGAAGACGAAGATCTGGTACGTCGCATCAGTGGCAGTCTAGCCAAGGGGCACCTCGACAATGAGAGCCTACTGTGTTTGTTCATCACGGCCAGGGGAAAGCCAGCACGTAAATTTGAGTTGGCTAGGCATTGGAGGGATAGCCTCAAGCTCGCGCCTCAGGACATTCCCAGATTGGACGCAGTTCTCACAGCGGGCTTTTTATCCAACGCTCACATCTATGATGAATATTCGGAGATATTGAGGTACCTCTTCTGCCGCATGTTGGAGGCCGAATCCCCCCAGCATAACCTGGATAGCCAGCTAGAATTTGAGGGGGTGCTGCCCCGCAATCTGCCCCGTGTCAGGTCGAGACAGATCGAGATTCCCGGTATACAGACACCAAAAAGCGTCAGATTGGATGTACTATGGCAGCGAATGAGCGAGCATCCCCTGATGCGCGCGGATGTGCAATCGCGACTCAACAACCTCACTGAACAGAGCGGATCTACGAAGGGGAACGCGCAATGAAAGTTTGCTATGTGGACGAAAGCGGCAACGACAACGGCAACGATCCTTGCCTGATCATGGTTGGGGTCGTTGTCGATGTTCATCGGCTGAATCGGACTCGAGCCGAGTTCGCGGAGATATTTGACCTGATCCAGCGCCTCTTCAAGGACAACCTGAAGGAACTGAAAGGATCGAAGATGATCTTCGGCCGCGATCGATGGAGAAAAGTCGACCCCGACATTCGCAAACGAATTGCGGAATTCTTGTGCGGGTGGGTGGTAGACCGAAAGCACCACCTCGCGCTTGCCGCCATCGATCGCGCCAGATTGGCTGCCAACAAGCCCAAGGAGCTGCCATTGGCCTTTCACGATGAGTGGCTGGCCGGAGCCATGCACATTGCGCTACAACTGCAAAAGCACAATCAAGGAACGGCGAAGAACAAAGGAAACACCTTTTTGATCTTGGACGACAACAAACAGAAGGCTGATCCGTTGAGCGAACTACTCTGGGAGCCGGACGCATGGACCGATAGCTACTACGGAAAGGGCCCTAAACAGGAGCGTCTGGATCAGATCATCGACACGACGTTCAGCATCAAATCGCATCATGCAGGATTGGTGCAAGTGGCCGATCTGTTTGCGTTCCTGATCCGTCGCTATGCGGAAATGCACGACTATGGGATTGCGGAGGCATGGAAAGGCGAGAGAGCGCTGATCGATGGTTATGTGTCCACGATCGCCGGACGAATGCTTCCCCGCAGTACCCGCTGGCCAGCCCGCACCAGCAGTGCATGTGCCGGATGGTACAACAGCATCGCACCCGATTCATTGAAAGCTCTGGGGAACTAAACATGCCGAACGACAAACGCCTCATCGAGGTGGCCTTTCCACTCAAGCAGGCCTCACTGGATTCGGTGCATGAGAAGAATGTGCGCCATGGGCATATCTCTACGCTGCATATCTGGCCTGCGCGACGTCCATTGGCTGCGAGCCGTGCGGCGTTGATCGCCACGCTGTTGCCCGACCCAGGTGATCCCGAGAAGCGCAAGGAAATCCTGGAGCGCATGGCTGGGAAGGTCGTGAAGAAAATCGAGCGGAAGAAGATCGGCGGGCGCACCATCGAAAACGTGAAGGAAACCACCGAGGGCGGCATCCTGCACTGGGGGCGGGAGAATGGCCCGGATCTACAATGGTTCCGCGACGAAATCCGCAAGGCCTACGGCGGCCGCGCTCCCAAAGTGCTCGATCCATTTGCCGGCGGCGGGGCCATTCCCCTGGAGGCCATGCGCCTGGGTTGCGAGGCCACCGCCATCGACATCAACCCGGTGGCTTGGTTCATCCTCAAGTGCACCCTGGAGTATCCGCAAAAACTGGCGGGGCAGACCCGGCCCCTGCCGGATTTTATCCGTCAGGATGCGGAATTCATGGAGTCCTTTCTCAAAGCCAAGGGATTCAGTGGCGTGCAGCTGCGCAGTGAAATGCAGCGGCTCGGGCATGGCAGCAAGGACAACGTGCAATTGGAAGGATTGCGGTCCGAAGACCCGGTGTTGCAGGCCGATCTGGCCTGGCACGTGCGCGCCTGGGGGCGTTGGGTGCTGGCGAAAGCCCGCAAAGAACTCGCGCCGTACTACCCGACCTATGCCGATTTCGAGCCGCTCAACCCGGAGGCTCCCTACGAACCTCGCCCCATGCAACTGGTGCCCCTCAAAGAAGATGGCACGGCGGACATCGACAGCCTCAACGTCGAATTCAAGGCGGATTACCTGAAGGACAAGGACAACCCCCGCTGGGTGGCCAAATCCACCGTGGCTTACCTGTGGGCGCGCACCGTCAAGTGCAAGCAGTGCCGCGCCACGGTGCCCCTGCTCAAGACCCGCTGGCTGGCCAAAAAGGACAATAAACGCGTGCTGCTCACCATGGAGCCCAACAAGGAGCGCACCGGTGTCGTCTTCGGTATCGAAACGGACGTGCCGTTTGTCGGTGGAAACGCCGCCCAACGTCGGGAAAATGACAAGCGCGTTGGTGCGGGAACCATGTCGCGGGCCGGTGCAAAGTGTTTGTGTTGTGGGCTACCTAGCATGTCGATGAGCGACATAAGGGCCGAATGTGGTGCGGATCGATCAAGCGTCCAGTTGCTGGCTGTTGTTACGGAGGGTGTTAAAAGCAAGGAATACCGCAATCCGACCGACGTCGAACTCAAATCTGCAGAAGATATTAGAAAGCTCGAACCCGATGTATTGGCGAACCTGTCTGGTCACTCCCTTGATGAACCATTCAACCCGGAAAGTACGCGATCAATTTCCGCGCAGCTCTACGGTGTTCGAAAATGGAAGGACCTATACACACCTCGTCAGCTTGTAGGTATAGGAACTCTTGGAGTACATCTTCGAAATGCTTGGAGTCATGACTCGCTGGCAGAAATTCCTGAAGATTGGCGTATCGCTATAGTTGATGCGATATCGCTCAGTTTGGACCGACTCGCTTGCTTCATGTGTGTAAATACACGATGGAAAGTTGATGCGGATTCTCTGACCGATGCCTTTTCTCGATTTTCCATTTCTCTGCTTTGGGACTTTGCAGAGGCCAACCCTCTGGGGACTGCGGCAGGGGCATTTGCAAGGTGTTTTGAAAGAATTGCTACTGCGTATGACGGCTTGCTTGCTGGGATCAAGAGCCCAGAAACCGTACTAGTGACCAATAAATCAGCAGGGGAATTCGAATCGTCAACGAAGTATGACCTGATTCTCACGGACCCACCATATTACCAAGCTGTATCATATGCGGATCTATCGGATTTCTTCTATACATGGCTTCGGGGTTTTACCGCCCGAGAATTGCCTCAATTTTCTAGGACATTAACTGAGAAAATAAATGAATTTGTACAGCATATCAGAGGCGACAAGTCTCGCGAAATAGAAAAGAAGAAGTATGAGAGTCAAATGTCTGAGGCATTCCGTCGATCTCGTCAGGCTTTGTCAGACAATGGATTGTTTGTGTGTGTCTTTGCTCACAAAGATCCTATGGCATGGGAAACACTAGTCTCTGCTATCATAAACTCAGGTTTTGTTGTTGTTGGCAGTTGGCCGGTGCAAACAGAAATGCCGTCTCGCCAACGAGGTGCTGGTGTCGCAGCGCTCAGTTCTTCTGTGTGGCTAGTTTGCCGACCAAGACTAGCAACTGCTCGCCCGGGCTGGGACAACCAAGTGTTGATGGAGATGCGAGACAATATCGCGGTCAAACTTAGAGATTTTTGGGATGCTGGTATCCGCGGGCCGGACTTCGTATGGGCGGCGACAGGTCCAGCGCTGGAGTCCTATTCCAGGCATCCAGTGGTGAAGAAGGCGGACGATCCGGGCCAAGTAATGGGCGTAACCGAATTTCTGCGCGAGGTGAGACGAATCGTGGTGGATTTTGTGGTAGGACGTGTACTGAGCAAAGAGCAGATTGAGGTAGATATGGCCGCCGCTGAAAGCCTGGATGACGTTACAACCTATTATCTGCTTCACCGCCACGACTTCAATATGGAAGATGCGCCCATCGGCGCGTGTATCCTCTATGCGCTATCGTGCAATCTATCCGACGCCGCACTGGTGGACCAATGGGACATCCTGGCGCGAAGAGGGGCGACAAGCGCAGTCGCGGAAGACGAGGAAGCTGAGGACGAACCGGACGAAGACAGCGGGGATGATGATGGGGGAGGAGGGGGAGGAGCGAAGGTTCGACTCAAGGCCTGGAATCAACGCACAGGGAAAAGTCTTGGCATGGAAGCGCCCAGCGGTCGCCCTGTGCCACTGATTGACCAGGCGCACAAGCTGATGCACCTTTGGCGGGCCGGTGATGCGGTTAAGGTGGATGATTATCTGGAGAAACGGGGGCTCAAACGCAGCATGCTTTTCGCCCAAATGCTTCAGGCTCTGATCGAATTGGCACCGGGAGGCTCCGAAGAGCGGAGCGTGCTCGAATCGCTGTCTAACCACATGGTTGCGCGGGGTGGCATCATGGCGCCGCGGCAAATGGATCACTTGGAAAGGGGAGTTTAATGAAAGCCTGGCACGAGTTGGTAAAACTCCGCGACGATGTGCGCACAGGCGAGCTTTCGCTCGCCGTGTTTGCCGCCGATCTGAATGACGTGGTGTTGGAGCAGGGACGGCGCCCAGTCTATGAAGACCCGGCCAAGTTTTTCGCGCTGACCTACCCCACCTATGCCCTGCGTGAACTGGTGAAGGACGTCATGGCACGCCTCGCCAAGAAAAGCGACAAGGCCGTGCGCCAGCTTGAGCTCACCTACGGGGGCGGCAAGACCCACACGCTGATTACACTGCGGCATCTGGTGCATAACCCTGCCTCGCTACCCGACTTGCCTGCTGTCAAGGAGTTTGAGGCACATATCGGCTTCAAGCCCCCCAAGGCACGCGTGGCCGCCCTGTGCTTCGACAAGTTGGACGTGGAAAAAGGCATGGCTGTGCGCAGCCCGGATGGCAAGACCCGAACGCTGAAGCACCCCTGGAGCATCCTGGCCTACCAACTTGCTGGCGTGGATGGCCTTAAGCACATTCATGCGGACGACAAGGACGCAGAGCGTGAAACACCCCCCGCCGAGCCCCTGATGGTGGATCTGCTCTCCTGGCCGGAGAAGGACGGGCTGGCAACGCTTGTGCTGATTGACGAAGTGCTGATGTACGTGCGTGAGAAGGTCGGGCTGGATCCGGTCTGGCGCGGGCGGATGATTGACTTCTTCCAGTACCTCACCCAGGCGGTCACCAAGGTGGACAGCTGTGCCATGATCGCCTCTCTGCTTGCTTCCGATCCCGAGAAGTCCGACCAAGTCGGGAAGGAGTTGATCGGGCAGATGTTCGAGATATTCAACCGTCAAAAAGAGGAAGGCGTGCAACCCGTGCAGAAGGAGGATGTGGCCGAGGTGCTGCGCCGCCGCTTCTTCACGCCGGAGTCGATTCGCGATGTATCGGCATTCAAGCCGCACGTCACCACCGCCGTGGGCAACATCGCCGCGCTGGACGAGCAGACCAAGAAGGATCAGAAGAACCAGGAGGCGCGATTTCAGGCCAGTTTCCCTTTCCACCCCGATCTGACGGATGTCTTCTACACGCGTTGGACTCAACTCGAAGGCTTTCAACGCACGCGGGGTATTCTGCGCACTTTTGCGATTGCGCTCCGAGATGCCGAAAAGTGGGACACGGCACCTTTGGTCGGCTCCAATGTGTTTCTTCCGCCCCCGGCCAAGAAGGGTATTTCGGAGGCCGCGCGAGAACTGACCGGTGTGGCGACCCGCGAGCAATATGAAGGCAAAACCCAGGAGTGGACTGCGATTCTGGAGGGCGAACTGGACAAAGCCAGGGTGATCCAGTCCGAGGTAACAGGCTTACCGTCTCGTGAGCTGGAGCAGGCTGTGGTCACGGTATTCCTTCATTCACAACCAGCTGGTGCGAAGGCGCAGACTCATGACGTGATGGCTCTGGTGTCGCCGGCCAAGCCGGACAAGATCCAGCTCGAAAAGTCATTGATCCGCTGGGCCAACAGTTCCTGGTTCCTCGACGAGGCAGAAGCGGGCTTGCTGAATGATCAACCCGGCGGACAGCCACAGCTGCCCAAGGCTTGGCGTCTCGGCAACCGGCCTAATCTCAAGCAAATGCACGATGATGCTTGCAATAACCGGGTTCCATCCCAGCTTGTCGAATCCAAGCTCATTGATGAAATAGAAAAACTGAAGGCACTGACAACTGGTGCCTCGGGTGCAGGCGCCAAGCCACACAACCTGCCGCAACATCCAAAAGACATAGAGGATGACGGCCAGTTTCATTACGCGGTATTGGGTCCGAAGGCGGCCTCTGAATCCGGCAAGCCCAGTGCGGAGGCACGTCGCTTTATCGACGAGACGACGGCGTCCGACAGGCCTCGAGTCAATCGCAATGCCGTGGTGTTGGCCGTTCCATCCAAGGAAGGCCTGGATGCTGCGCGAGTACGAATTCGTGAGTACCTTGGCTGGGAGGCTGTGCGAGAGCAACTGAAAGATCAGGCGATAGATCCCATCCGCGAGCAAACGCTGGCGATGAACGCCGAGAAATCCCGCAAGTCGATTCCAGATGCGATTCGGCAGGCGTACTGCATTGTCGTAACGGTTGATGCCAGCAATTCTGTGCAGGCGTTTAAGGTGACCGTCAGCGACGATCCGCTATTCTCCACCATCAAGTCGGACAAGCGATCCCGTGTCCAGGACACGGCGATCAGTGCAGATGCGCTCCTGCCGGGCGGTCCGTATGACCTTTGGCGTGCCGATGAGAAATCGCGACGCATCAAAGACCTGGTGGGAGCCTTTGCGCGGTTTCCCAAGCTGCCGAAAATGCTGCAGATCAAGGAGATTCTCAACACCGTCTTGCAAGGGGTCAAAGATGGAATATGGGTGGCCGAACTCACGCGTCCGGATCGCACGAAGAAGACCTACTGGCGATCTGCCATTGACGATGTAGCTTTACAGGACCCTGGTCTCGAACTTTTCCTTCCGGAATCTGCAGAACTGACGGAACTGCCCCCTGGTTTACTTGCGCCCAAAGTTCTTCCTGGACTCTGGGCAAGCGATGAGATTGCAGTTGGGGACGTCACGTCATATTTCCAAGGTGGGAATAAGGTACAGGTTCAACGTGAAGGTTATCAGGATACGCTGGTCATCCCAAAGTGCGATGTGGGCATTGTAGAGGCAGCAGTTGCGTCGGCGGTGGAACTGGGTCATCTATGGCTCACGAGTGGTCCAGCCAGTATTCTCGGTGATCCTGTCCCGCAGGGTGTCTTATCTGGATCGGCCCGAATATGTACACCACCTGCTGCGCTCTCTGTGTCCGATCTGACAGAGGAATCACTGCCAAGTGCCTGGAAGGATGGTCAAGCCAATGCTCTGGCAATTATGACCGCTCTTTCCGCCAAAGTGGGCAAGACATTACCGTGGAAGACGGTGGAGTCCGCGATTGATGGTGCATTGAAGGCAAGATGGCTTGAACGTGCTCCAGAAAGCGGGTCCTGGCCATGTGGTGTGGAAAGCGCCCAACATATCGTGCTGACTAAGCCTAAGGGGACGCCACCACCGCCCCCGCCTCCTTCGGGAATGCTTGTCGCAGAGGCATTTCTTGAGGTAGCGGGCATTCAGGACCTTGCTGACGTAGTTTCCGATCTGACCAAAGCGGCGATTGGACAAGAACTAAGGTTTAAGATTCGCATAGAATATAACCAGGGTGGAAAACCAGATCCTGATGCCGTTTCTAGGCTGAACGAAATCCTGGAGAAGGTCACGGAGGCTCTAAAGCTCGAATAGATTGATATTGTGATTCAACTTTTATTTTTAATCGGGAGTTTTATTGGCTTTTGTGTCCAACTTTATGTTGCTGATTTGAATTTGCTTACCCCACCGTCCCACTTCCTGTCCCCACCAAAGGCCCGGTGGAGCACGTTCCCGTCACCGTGGTGGTGATGGTGGCGCTACGCACGAAGGTGTCGATGGCGTCCGCGATGGCCTGGGCCACTTGTGCCTGGGTCTTGGCGCCACCCTGTCCGGCGTTGAAAGCCGCTTGCAGATCGGTGGCCAGTTGGGTTTTGTTCAGTGCCATGTCCTATCCTTTCAGCGTGGCCAGCTTGGTCTGCTGCTGGGCGTAGTCCGCCGCGTTGGTGGGCGGGGTGGAGGGGCCGACGCCGGTGCCATGGGTCTCGGCTTGGAGCGCGGTGAGCACAGCGTCCAGGATGGTGAGCAGTTCGGCGCCGGTGGCGTTGCCCGCTGAAAGGGTAAGGCTTTCGATGGCGATGTGCAGGGCTGCCTTGAGGCTGGCGTTCCCCACGATGGCCTCCAACAGCAGGTCGCCCAGGTTGACTTTGAGGCTGAGGCCGAGTTGGGCGACGGTCTCCAGCTTTCCGCCCACAAATTCGGACTTGTCGCCGCCCACGGTGCGCTCTTCAGCGCCCAGGATGGCGGCCTTGGCGTCTCCGGCCACGGAGAGCAGCCAGGCACCCAGCACGGTCTGGAGCAGCCGCCCTCCTATATCCTCCGTTTGATCGCCTTCTACCTTCCGGGTGAATGAACCGTATTCTTCGCTGACTGCATCGGCCACGATTACCCGTGACAGACTGTCCTGCAGAACCTCCCCGTGAGTCTGGATACGCAGGTTCCCCTTGGCATCGAAGCGCACAAAGGCCCCCTCCGCTTGCTGGAGAAGGAGTTCCCCTGGTTTCAGCGCCGGGATGACTCGCTCTTGTGGATACACGGCGAGGATCATGGGGTGGGCAGGTGAGCCATAGGCGAAGGCATAGAGTACCCGGGTGCCGATGGCAGGGAAGCCATAGATGCCGCGCCCGTCTCCGGCGGCCGTGACGGGAAGCGGCAGGCCGGTGAGGATGGGCGTGTCGGGATCCGCCTCGCCCGAGGGAAGCAGGGGCCGCACGTCCACGGCATAGCGCGGACGGAAGCGGTCGCTGGCCTTCTCGTCCGGGATGGGATCGCTGATGGCGACCACCTCGCCCAGTCGCGGGGCATAAAGTTCGGGAAATCCTGGCGCGGCCTTGCGGAGCAGTTTGCGGAAGGAGTCGATCACGGGGCGCTCCATGTCAGCAGTGTCCGGTTGCCGGTATGGGTGACTGCGTCGATGAAGCCGGTAGCGCCGTCGATGCTCAAAGCCATGCCGGGACGCAGGGCGGGCAGGCAGGGGAGTTCCAGGGTGCCGGAGCCATCCCGTTCCTGGATCAGTCCTTGGGCAATGACTAGGGGATCGGTGTTGAAAGGACTGTCCAGCCAATCTCCCCAAAACACCCGCCCGTCCGGAAGCTGCGCCCAGATGGGCTGGGTCTGCCCCCAGGCGACGCCCATTTGTTCCAGGGCAGATCTGGCATCCCCCTGGGACATGAAGTACGGCTGACGTTCGAGCAGATAGGGCGCATCGGCAGGCAGTAGAAAGCGCAGTCCTGTGGAGGACTCCAGCGCGGCCAGCACCTGGGCCGGGGTGACATGGCGCAGGGCCAGCGATGCGGGAGCCTCCAGCGCGGCGGTGAGTTCGCGGGCAGTGACGGCCCATAAGCCATCCGCCATGTGCGACACCTCGGTGGTCACACCCAGCAGCACCGGCCAGGCTGCGTCATTCAGTCCTATGCTATACCGCAGGAGGACACCGACCTCCAGAGCATCCTCCGAGCGCACCTGAAACTCACCCCGCCCGATGCCTGAAAGGACGAGGCGTGTCTCGGCTTCCACGACTGGGTAGGCTACCCCGCCGATGTCCAGGTGATGGGTTAGGGCGATCATTGACCCTCCCCGAAGAATACCCTGCCCGCCTGGGCATTAAGCACCGTCAGCACTTCCTCAATGAGACCATCCGGGGCGGTGGCGGCGGGAGCGCCGCTGGTGTTCTGCAATCCGTCGGGCGTGGCGGGCGATGTGACGGTGGGGGCAGGCTGCCGCGCCTCGGTGCGCTCCGGGATGCTCCGCTCCTCGATGAGGGTGAATTCCACCTCCCAGGCCCGTTCGCGTTCCAGGGGCGCCACCTTGAAGAAGTCTGTGAAGCGCACCCGGTGGATGCCCATGGCCTCGGCGGTCGGTTCGCTAACCTCGTACAGCACCGGCACGCCGGTGTCCTCGTCCGCCGCATGGTACAGCAGGCGCAGGGCGGCCAGATCGCCCGGACGCTCCATGTCCACCCACACCCGCACGCTGAGCAGGGCAGGCTTCCAGCCGCCGTGGCTGGAAGCGGACGCGGAGGTATCGCCGGAGAGATCCTTGCGCTCAATCTGCTCGGAGATGGTGACGCGGTGATCCAGCCCCGGAAGCTCCGCGCCATCCAGCAGCAGGGTCATAGGCTGAGCGGCTCCGGCGAGATGAGCAACTCGTTCACTTCCTCCTGATGCTCATCGGAGTGGTTGCCGGTGGGATAGCGGTGGCTGATCTCGGTGATGTGGAAGCGCTTGAAGATCTCGCGCACCTCGGGGCGGTCGTTCAGGCTCAGCAGGAAGCTGCCGCGCAGGTTGGCCAGCACATCGACCATTTGTTGGTACTCCTCGCGCTTGAACATCGCCTTGCCGTAATAATCCTCCACGCCGTAATAGGGCGGATCGAGGTAGAAGAACGTGTGCTCGCGGTCATAGCGGGCGATGCAGTCCGCCCAGGGCAGATGCTCGATCTGCACGCGGGCCAGGCGCTGGCGCACCTCACGCAACTCCTCGGTCATGCGCACCAGGTTGAGCTGCGGCGGCCCGTTGGTCTTGGTGCGGAAGGCCCGGCTCCAGTTGCGCCCGGCGAAGGACATCTTCTGCAGGGTGTAAAAGCGGGCGGCGCGTTGGATGTCCGTCAGGGATTCCGGCGGGGTCTTGTCCCAGCGCTGGAAGTCCTCGCGGCTCACGACCGACCACTCGAACTGCCGCAGGAACTCCTCCAGGTGATGCTGCAGCACCCGGAACAGGGTCACCAGTTCGGAGTTGAGATCGTTGAGCACTTCGACCTTGGCGGGCTCGCGCCGAAAGAACACGTGCGCGGCGCCCATGAAGGGCTCCACATAGCAGACGTGGGGCTGCGCTTCGATCAGGGGGACGATTTTCTTGGCCAGGTAGTGCTTGCCGCCCAGCCAGGGGAGAAATCCTTTCATGTTGTTGCTCCATGCCAGTCCCCACCGGATGGTTGTTTGGATTGGTTTCGCCGCGATCATGCAGCCAGTGGCTGCGAACTGATGAGCAGTTCCGCCGCGACGGTGACGTTGGATTTGGCGCCGATGGTGTAGCGCGTGGTCACGGGCAGGATGTGGAATCCGCCAAAGACTTCGCGCACCTGGGGCCGATCGTTCAGACTCAGGATGAAGTTCCCCTCCATTTTACCCAGGGCCTGCGCCATGCGGTCAAAGTCTCCCTGCGCGAACAGCCCCTTGCCGTAGTCCTGCTCGCAGCCCCAGTAGGGCGGGTCCAGGTAGAACAGCGTCTCCGGCGCATCGTGCCGCGCCAGGCATTCATCCCAGGGCTGGTGCTCCAGGCTCACCCCGGCCAGGCGTTGCGCCGACGTACCCAGTTCCTCGGCCAGTTGCAGCAGGTTCAGCTTGGGCTTGCCCGTGGTCATCACCCCGAAGCTGCGTCCACCCGGCACCGCGCCGAAGGTGAGCTTCTGCAGGGTGAGAAACCGCGCCGCCCGCTGCACATCGGTCAGCACCTCCGGAGGTGTGTCCGCCAGGCGTTGGAAGTTCACCCGGCTCACCAGGGCCCATTCGAAAGCCCGCAGCAGTTCCGGAAGGTGGCGCTGCACCACCCGGTACAGGGTGATCAGGTTAGGATTGATGTCCGAGAGCACCTCGGCGGTAACGGGGGGCTTTCGGAAGAACACATGGCCCGCGCCGCAGAAAGGCTCTACGTAGCGGCCATGGGGGATGCGCTCCAGACGCTCCACAATCTTGGGAGACAATAGGCGCTTGCCGCCCAGCCAGGGGAGGAAGGGTTTCAGTTTGTTGTTGACAGTCAATGCGATTCCCGGTTAAGGTCGTATCAACCCGCTCCACAAAGGCGGGTTTTGTGTTTCGTGCCTCAAATTCCCAGCAGCGTTTTTAAACTTCCCAAACTCCCTTGCGGCCCCACCCAAGCCACCCCGGCGCAGAAGGAAAGCTCCGGCCCGGGCGCTCCCGCCGCGCTTTTCAATTCGTTCTTGAGCAGGGCGTTTCCGCCCGTTCCCGCCACATGCAGGGCATACACGCCCGCGCCATTCATCCCCTGACCGAACAATGCCGCCGCCGCGTCGAGCTTCGCTTGCAACGCGGCCAGTTGCGTCTTTTTCGCGGCGATCAGGCTGATGGCGATGTCTACCGCCTTCTGGCTGCCGGAGGCATAACCCTCCAGTAGGGCCAGGCTGGCGTTGAGGGCCTGCTGCAAGGGCGCCAGCGCCGGAAACATCTCCGTCACCGTGACCGACTGCCAGTCCGGCAGGCGCGAGCCTTGAGGCAGGATGAAGCGCTCCTTCTCCTGCGCGAAGGCCTGCTTCAGCCTGCGCTCGGCCAGGCGAAACTCCCGCGAGCCGGTGAGAGCACTCAGGGCGGCCAACACCTGCGCGAAGATCGCCGGACTCGGCGCACCGGCGATCAGGACGATCATCTCCACGGGCGCGGCGCTGGAGAAGCGGGGCCGCTCAGCGTCGCGGGCATCGTCGAAGCTGGCCGCAATCGCCTTCACCGCGTTGGGAAAGCTCAGGTTGCGGAAGACCCCCGCGCCATGTCCCACGCCCGGCATCCAGGGATGCATAAACACCTGGTACAGCCCCGCGCGGAACAGATCGTTCGTGATGGCGCGGGCCTGGGTCACAAGGACCGATGCGGCGGCGGCCTGAGGCGAGACCGTGCCTTGCAAGAACACCTTCGCGGCGTTGAGGGCGGCCTGGCTGGCGTCCAGGGTCGTACCCGCCGCAGCAGCCAGGGTGCCCAGGCCGGAGACCAGCGGGGCCAGTCCCGGCGGCGGTGTCAGGGATATGTTTTGCGACCAGGCGGCCATGGGCTATGCCAGCCGGTCGGCGTAGCCGGGATCGTCCTGGTGGGCGTAGGCCTCGGCCTCGTAGCCAATGGCGCGGTACGCCTTCTTGTGGGGCAGCCCCCGCAGGCGCCCGCGCAAGTATTCGCCCAGATAGCGCGTGTAAAAGCGCAACCATCCGTCCCGGCGCACCTGGGCGACGTGGATCGCCTCGTGGGCGCGGATCTTCACGCCCGGGCGCTTGTCCCGGTAGAACACGAACGGATAAACGGTCAGGGCGCGGACGTCCAGCCAGCGCAGCCAGCCCTGTCCGGTGAACTCACGAATTCTCATGGGGTGTTTCTCCATTTGGCGCCGTGAGCAACCACGCCCGGCGGGCAGCGGCGTTTCAGGGCGCGATTGTCGATGCGCAGATAATCTTGAAGCAGCAGGATCGCGACGGACTCCTCGCTCTCATGTAGCGCCAGCAGGTCGGCGGTGAGCGCGGCTACGGGATCCAGCAGCACGAGGGCGCTCCCGGCGGGAAGCTCGCCCCGGAACGGATGGGGGATCAGGGCCATGTCCGCGTTCTTGAAGGCGGTGGTGACCTCCACCTCCTCGAACTCCGGCGAGCGCAGGGCCGCCAGCTTGGCCTCGGGCGTGTCCTCGATCGGTTTCACCCGGCGGCGTTGGTAGCCCTTACCATCCCGGTAATGCGTGGGACGGATGTCCGTGGGGCCGTTGTTGGCCCAGGGCGGATCGGGCGCCACATAGGACGCCATCACCTTGCCAGCCCCATCCACCAGCGCGAACACGAACAGCGGCACCTCGCCTTCGCCCAGGTCATAGGGCGGAGAGGCCTGGATGTAACGCTGGGAGGCCATCGCACCTCCCGCAAAGCCAGGAGTGGCCATGGAAATGGGCGTCACATAATTTAACCCAAGGGGGCCGGTGAAGTTTATTTGGACTTCAACGGCGCTGCCGCCAATCTGTTTGATTTGGGGATAAAAGCCGTATTGGCCTCCGGGTAAAAGGACGTTTCCTCCCTGTACCTCTCCCCATCCGGTCTTGAGCCCGGTTTGCGGGATCAGCGGCACCTGAGCCAGCGGCAGCACGCCGGAGGTGATGTTGGAGGCGTTGAGGTAGTAGGCCCCTTCCTGTCCGTCCAGCAGGTCGGCGTCCAGCAGACTGGCTGCGCCATCAACCGTCTTGAGTGCGGTGAGGATCTCGGCGGCGGTCTGGTCGGCGGTGGCTCCAGCCTCGATACCGTCCAGCTTGGTCTTGTCGGCGCTGGACATGAAGCCGTTAACCGTGGTGGTCGCGGCGGGATGCAGCGTGCCCCCGCCCCGGTTGCCGTGGGTGGTATCGCTGAAACGTGCGGCGGGCAGGGTGCCTGCGTTGAGGTTGCCAGCGTTCTGGTAGAAGGCCCCCTCCTGCCCGTCCAGCAGGTCGGCATCCAGCAAACTGGTGGTGCCGTCCACGGTCTTGAGCGCGGTGAGGATCTCGGCGGCGGTCAGGTCGGCGGTGGCTCCGGCCTCAATACCGTCCAGCTTGGTCTTGTCGGCGCTGGACATAAAGCCATTGACCGTGGGAGATACCGCCGGATGCAGCGTGCCCCCAGCCCGGTTGCCATGGCTGGCGTCATCGAACCGGGCGGCAGGCAACAGTCCGGCGTTGAGATTGCCCGCGTTCTGATAGAAGGCCCCCTCCTGGCCGTCCAGCAGATCAGCATCCAGCAGACTGGTGGTACCGTCCACGGTCTTGAGCGCGGTGAGGATCTCGGCGGCAGTCTGGTCGGCGGTGGCCCCGGCCTCGATGCCGTCCAGCTTGGTCTTGTCTGCGCCGGACATGAAGCCATTAACCGTGGTGGTGGCCGCCGGGTGCAGCGTTCCGCCAGCCCGGTTTCCGTGGGTGGTATCGCTGAAACGTGCGGCGGGCAGGGTGCCAGCGTTCAGGTTGTTCGCATTCTGGTAGTAGGCACCCTCCTGGCCATCCAGCAGATCAGCATCCAGCAGACTGGTTGCGCCATCCACGGTTTTGAGCGCAGTGAGGATCTCGGCGGCGGTCTGGTCTGCGGTGGCCCCGGCCTCGATGCCGTCCAGCTTGGTCTTGTCGGCCCCGGACATGAAGCCATTGGTGGCCGTGGTCGCGGCGGCATGGAGGGTACCTCCACCCCGTGCGCCATGGGCCGTGTCATTGAAGCGTGCGGCGGGCAGGGTGCCCGTGACGAGTTTGGCCGCGTCCACGTTCTGCGCCAGACGGCTGTTGGCGTCCAGTCCGGCATAACCGTTGGCCACGCCCTTCTCCGAGAGGCTTTGCTTGGCCGCGAACAGCGCGGTCAGATCCTGCTGCCAGGTCTCCACGGGAATCGTCACATTCGCGGCGGCAGCCGCGCCCGCGATCTGCCGGATGTCGGTGTGGCGATAGTTGTTGCCGGTCTGGCCCGGGCCATTGGCCCGCTTGTACACCGGGGGTATGTTCGAGACCATCATCAGCACCAGGCCGCCGGCGTTGTCGTCCGCGAAGTACCCGACCTGGGTAAAGCGGAAATCCCCCACAGTGGTGTCCAGAAACACCGAGTAGGCCACGTTGTCCGGATCGATCTTGCCCGCCTGGGTCACAGGCATGGTGTGCACCGCCGCGCCTTGCAGGGCGGTGAGGGCGGCGCTGGGCGCGGGCGGCTGGGCGGGGTCGGGAAAGCTCACGTCGGCGAACTTCACCGTGGTGATGCGCAAGGCTCGCAGCGCGGCTTCTTCCTGGGCGGCAAAGGCCCGCCCGATGTCGGTCTGTACGGAAGGCATAAATGGGTCGGTATGCGGTGACTATTATAGGATTATAGGGCGGTTTCCACGCGTTGCTGCTCGTCGGTCATCAGCGAAATCGGATACACCGGCGAGGGCAGGGTGTGGGTGATTACATGCCTGCGGCAGACTCGGCCCCACTCGGCGAAGATGCGATCCAGCATGCCGGTGTCGGCGCTTAGGGCATCGGGGTCGAGGGTGATTTCGATCACGTCCCAGTCGTTGTCAGGCTGGCGCTCCAGCACCGAGAAGTTTTTCACGCCATAGGTGGCCAGGATTTTCTCCAGACCCGCCCGCGAGCCGGACTCGATGCTGGTGGTGAGGGCGTGCTGCACCCGCTGCCGCCAGAGGGCTTCCGGCTCGCCCGGCAAGCGGGACACGCCCCGTTCCCAGGCATGAAGCTCCATGGCCGCCAGGGAGCATTGGGCGATATCTCCCTGGCGCAGGGCATTCCACAGGGCGTCTTCCAGGCGTTGCCAGAAGGCTTGGACAGCATTGGCCAGCCGGGACACCTCCGGCCCGGCAAACCAGAAGGAAAATTTTGTTTCTTTCACGACTTGCGAATATTCACCGTTATTAGTAGAAAAATCTCATATTGGGATGGTTAAAAAACATTTTAAGGGGCGACATGAAAAATAAATTTGTTTTTGTGGCTTTTTTGGGAGCAATTCTTTCCGCTTGCTCTACGCCATATCAACCCGATGGGTTTCGCGGTGGATACTCAGACACCAGAATAGGTGAAAATAGATATTTAGTTTCATTTTCTGGGAATGGATTTACAAGCGAGAAAAGAGTCCAAAAATATTTACTTTACCGATGTGCGGAGGTTGCCGTGCAATCCGGTTACGACTATTTTTTAATAGCTGAGGGTGGTGTTGATTCGTCTACATCCTACATGCAAACACAAGGGAATTACTCCTCAACAACCACATACAACTCTTATGGTCGTTCTGGGAGGGCAACTACCTATGGCACCTACACTCCGGGCCATACAACTTCTGTAACGAAGTATGGGGGCACGGTTACAATCATTCTGTTTAAAGAAGCTGACAAGCCGAATATTGTGAATATTCAAAATGCTCATGAGGTTTTGAAATACATTGGACCAGATATAGAGCGATAGCATTTTACAAGACTGCAATTGACAGAATTCCCACAACCGGTAGCGTCAGCCCCGGCTGCGGATCGGTTGCTGGAACCGTCCAGTCCACCGCCCGTACTCCCGCCAACTCCCGGTGGATATGTCCCGATAACGCCGAACGGGAAACCCGTTCGTAGGGCGCCACCCGGGGCACGTCCGGATAGGCTTCCGACTCCCGGAAGGCCGCCCGCAGCAGATTCTCCACATCGGTTTGCAACTGCGCCTTGTCCGCCGGGGTCAGATTCACATCCACCGTCACGCTGAGGGCGATGTTCACCACCAGGGCGGGCATGGCCTTCACTTGCAGGTCATCACCCAGGCCGTGATAGCCCGCATCGTTGATATGGGCATTGGCAGTGGCGACCAGTTCCGCAGGGGGGATGCCGGAACTGGTGAGCACATAGGCGTCCGCCGAGCCAGGCCCGCGCGGCGCTGACAGGTCGAAGTACACATCCTCCGGCGAGATGCCCGTGACGCTGGAGATGAGCGAGCGGTAGGTGTCGGCGGTGTGCCATCCCGCCTGCCGCCGCCACTTCAGGCGCAGCCGCTCGCGCAGAGGCTCGTCGCCCTCGGTGTCCGTACCGGGCTGAGCCAGCCAGCCGGACTCGTTGGCCACGGCGGTGATTCCGGGCACCGTATCTTCCAGCACCGCGTAATAGCCATCACCCAAGTTCCAGGCGGCACCCGGCTGCTCGGCCTCAGCGGGCACCTGCGCCGACAGGTTGCCCTCGGGAATCAGCCCGGCGGCGGTGGTGCGCATGCGGTACACCACGCCCTCAATGGGTGGGGATGCCACCACCGCGCCTGCCGGAATCCCCAGGTCGCCCGTGGGATTGTCTCGGTAAAAGGTCAGCAGACCCGTAGCCTTGGT
>Ga0224495_10000382_pt1 | contig 35969 bp, 31 predicted proteins | sample SF_Jul11_sed_USG_FD_168128 | JGI IMG/M metagenome (GOLD analysis project Ga0224495, IMG submission 168128) | Sediment microbial communities from San Francisco Bay, California, United States - SF_Jul11_sed_USGS_4_1 | ecosystem: Environmental > Aquatic > Marine > Sediment | place: USA: California... | reverse complement strand
GAATCTATAGAAACCCTTAAAAATCAATAAATTGGAAGAAAGCCAAGCAAGCCGCGGAGTTACAGTTTTTTATAGGTTCTAACTTTCACGGCGGTAACCGGGGTTCGAATCCCCGTGGGGACGCCAATTAAATCAAGGGGTTAGCGCGTTTGCTAACCCTTTTTCACTTTGACTGTGCCCCTTTTTGTGCCCCCTCCCTGTCTCCTCTTCGAGGGTAGATACAGCTGCCCTCAAGGCAATGAACTTCAGGTGAGCATGCCACTGTGTCATCTGGCTATTTTTGTGTTCAAACAGATGTCAAGCAACGTAGAGGCCTTGGTCGTTTAAAAATTCCAGTGGATTTCCTATAGGTATTAATAGCCTGTGCCGCACAGTCGGTATATGGCCGGAGAGCCTTTTGGCGGCGCCGGAGGCTGCGTTTTGATGCCGATGATTGTGGCGCGCAAGTATGCCAAAAATTTATTGACTTTATGGGGGGGGTAGAGGATATAATACCTTAATCGGCGATGTTTTGAGCAGAGAAAATTCAAGATGTCGCCGCCTTTTTTATATCCTGTATTGACAGAAGGCGTTTTGTGGTGTTATTTTCAATGTGCAGTTTGGCGGGCCCCGGTTCTAGGGAATCGTTAACCGGCTGTACTGCGTGCGCGATGGTGCTTACGGAATATGCGTGTTGGTGCTGTTAACGGATGTGGCGTGTTATGCCGCTGGTGAGTCGTTCGATATCATTTTATTTATTATGAGGAGGGCGTTGGTATGAGAGGGATATTGGTGCCGTTTATAGGGAATATGGCGAATATCGCAAAAAGGCCGCTGATTGCGCATGTTGCCGTTGTGCTTATGGCTGTCGCGATGTTATACGGGTGTTCTACGGCCAATAAATACAGTAAGCTTACAGCGGATACAAAGAATTTTCATCCCAAGTCCATAGTTGTTTTGCCGGCAATAGTTGGCGAACACGGCGCCGGAGCAGACGAGATTGACGGTGTCGTTGCCGCCGGGCTAAATAAAAGAGGATGGTATAAGAAGGTGGTGGACGGCGCGGCCACGAGAAAGCAGATAGAAGGCTCCGAGGAGCTTGCCGGGGCGTTGGCGGCTTATCTGCAAAAGCTAGATATGTTTGGCATCGCGGACAATGCGGCTGCCAGAAAGATAAAGAAGGAGCTTGGCGGCAATGACGCGTTCCTTATCGTTAACGTTACGTCGTGGGATTATGGCAGGGCCGGAGGGAATAAGGTGGCGAAGGCAGGGTTTTCGCTGCGTCTCGTAAACCTCGAAACAGGCGCAGTTGTATGGATTGGAAGGCACGAGGTGGTCGAGGAATACACGTTGTTCAAGCCGGAATTGAAAGACGTTGCCGCAGATACCATCGCTGTGCTTGCCAGGGAAATGCCGCACTAAGTCGAAGGTGTATCGGTAATGTCAGGAGCCTGTATGAGCGGAAAATTCATCTTCACCGTTATTTTTGCGGCGGTTGTTACCGTAGTTTGCGCCTCGCCTTCCGATGCAAGGGAGTGGAGCATGGTAGGGCCAAGGGCCCTTGGCATGGGAGGCGCGAATGTGGCCGTTGCAAACGACGCCACCGCGAGCTACTGGAACCCGGCGGCATTCGGGTTCTTCTTGGACTCGGAGGGCGGTGAGTACGGCAGACGCGGCGTTAGCGCCGTTGTAGATGTCGGTGTCGGCCTTCAGGTGCATGAGGATTTAGGCGAGCAGATAGATAAGATATCCAAGATAGATTTCGACAGGTTTAACGGCGGCACCCTTGCGGCCTCCGAGGTAAACGACTTCATACGCATCATCAACGATCTGAAAACTTTTAACGACAACCCCGACCGCTCGGTTGCGCTTATGGCCAATAGCGGCTTGAGGATGCAGGCGGGGCACTGGGGGCTTGGCGGCTATGCCTTTGCCGATGTCTCGGCAAAAGGGAGCATAGACCTCGTAAATATCGGCCCTGTTACTACCGGCACCACGTTTACGCTAAACGACTTTACCAATCCGGCCAATTACGGATGCCCCGGTGTGTGCGCCGGCGGTACCTATCTTAGCGCAGCGCAGAAGACCGAACTGCAAACCTTTCTTACAGGGCTTGGCTGGGACGCAACGCAAAGAGGTAACTTCATCAATGCCGTTGACTACGGTTTGTCGCAGGTGCCGGCAGCAAGCGTTCCCGCGGATATAGTAGCGCAGATAGAGACCGTTGCCGCTATCGGTGATGCCGCCGCGGCCTCGGGTAATTCGATAGACAACAACATGTCCAAGCTTATCTTCAGGGGCATAGGAGTTGCCGAGATCCCGTTGACATACGGCAGAAAAATAACCGACGATTTTGCGCTTGGCGTTAACTTCAAGTACATGAAGGCCAGGGTCTACAATATAGAGCTAAGGATATTTAACACCGACCTTGGCGACGCGCTAGATAACGCCAAGGAAGAATATGTGGACAGCACTGCCTTTGGCGTGGATGTCGGCGCTCTCTACAGGTTTGGCGACAGGCTGCGGCTTGGCGTGGTGGCAAGGAACGTGAACTCGCCTGAGTTCGACATGAAGCCGTTATACACGGGCGGCCCGGACACTATAAAGGAAAAAGCGCAGGTCAGGGCAGGCATAGCCTTTAAGCCCGTCGACATGCTGCTTTTTGCCGTTGACATGGATTTAACCGAGAACGATACGGCTGTTTCTGATGAGTATAAGTCTAAGAATGTCGCTGCCGGCCTGGAGCTAAATCTATTTAACTTCCTTAGGCTTCGCGGCGGCGCGTACAAGAATCTTGCGGAAAACGACATCGGCCTCGTGTACACGGCAGGTCTGGGATTGAACCTCTGGCTTGTCAATATAGACGTAGGTGCAGCCATGTCAAAGGACTCATCCACAGTTGACGGCGAGGATATCCCTAACGAGGCCCGCGTGGAGCTTGCGCTTTCAATGCTGTTCTAAGCCTTTATCGCTTTGCTATTTCCAAACAGCCCCGGTAGCTGCCGTATGCAGCTGCCGGGGCCTTGTTTTTGCTGTTTATCCTGCAATATCAGGTGGTTAGACCGGCCTGTTTTCCGTTGGGCGCAGGTCTTGTTGCCGGTATTTTTATTAGCATTTGAATATTTCCCGGAAATTTGCTTTAATAAAAAGATAGGGCCTTTCCGGCAAGCCCGTGCGCTTTAGACCCCAGACTGCCGGACATTCTTCTAGACATTCCAATACATGACATTGCCGTCGTCTTATTTTGGGGGCAGGCTGTTTTTTCCATTATTTAATACTACGGGGAGGGGGTAGCCATGTTTGAATCTGCGGAACTCGGTCATAAGATCAGCAAAGAGGAATACGATAAGGAGGTGCCGGAGCTTAGGAAAAACCTTCTTGAGGCGCAGCTTGATTTGCGTGATGCCGGGAAGTTCCAGGTTATAATACTGATAGGCGGCGTTGACGGCGCGGGAAGAGGGCCGACGGTGCGGCTCCTTAACGAGTGGATGGACGCGCGCTACATCGAAACAAACGCAATGAGCGCGCCTACGGAAGAGGAAAGCGCGCACCCTGATATGTGGAGGTTCTGGCGCTCGCTTCCGCCAAAGGGAAAGATAGGGATATTTTTCGGGTCCTGGTACACGCAGCCCATAGTCGAGCGCGTTTTCAAGAAGACAAAGGACGCGGACCTTGATGAGTCCGCCGAGAGGATAATAAGGCTCGAGCGGATGCTCCATGACGAAGGGGCGCTCATACTAAAATTCTGGATGCATCTGTCGAAGGACGCGCAGAAAAAGCGCCTTAAGAAGCTCGAAAAAGACAAGGAAAAGGGCTGGAGAGCCAGTAAGGTAGAGTGGGAGCACTTTAAGCTCTACGATAAGTTCAGAAAGGTCTCGGAGCGCGTGCTAAGGCGAACAAGCACGGCAGAGGCACCGTGGATGATAGTGGAGGGCGCTGACGCCAGGTATCGCCATCTCACGGTTGGAAAGACCATACTTAACGCCTTGAAAGAACGCCTTGCCGGAAAAAAGGTCGAGGCCGCCGCGAGCCTGCCAAGCGCCTTGCCGCCGATAGACGGCAAGTTCCTCATCAAATCGCTGAAATACTCGCAGGCAACAACCAAAAACGAATACGAGAAAAAACTCCTCAAGCACCAGCGCGAATTAAGGGAGATAGTCGAGGACTCGAAGTTCAAGAAGACGGCTGCCATACTCGTCTTCGAGGGCTCGGATGCCGCAGGCAAGGGCGGCGCCATAAGGCGCATCACCGGAGCGCTTGATCCGAGAAGCTACCGCATAGTGCCGGTTGCGGCCCCTACTGGCGAGGAAAAACAGCACCCTTACCTCTGGCGCTTCTGGCGTCATATACCAAGGAGCGGAAGTTTCGTGATATTCGACAGGTCGTGGTACGGGCGCGTGCTGGTAGAGAGGGTCGAGGGGTTCTGCTCCGATGCCGACTGGATGAGGGCCTATAGCGAGATAAACGACTTCGAGGAGCAGATTGCCGATAACGGCGTCACGGTGCTCAAGTTCTGGCTAAGCATATCGAAGGATGAGCAGCTCAAAAGGTTCAAGGAGAGGGAAAGGATAGCCTTCAAGCACTTTAAGATTACCGACGAAGACTGGCGTAACCGTGAGAAATGGGACAAGTACGAACTGGCCGTAGATGAAATGATAGACCGCACGAGCACGGACGTGGCGCCGTGGGTGGTTATCGAGGCAAATAACAAGTACTTTGCGCGCCTGAAGATATTAAAGGAACTATGCGCGCATTTGAAGAAGGCACTTTAGAGCTTCAGGGGAACGTTCGCATTTAATCTTGAACGGGGGATGAAGACATTATGGCTCAGGACAAACAGGTAGTTAGCATAACAAGCAAGGCTGAAGAGCAGGCCGCGGCAGCGCTCTCGAAGGAGACGGATTTACAGAGCCCGGCACTCTATATAAACAGGGAGCTTGCGTGGCTCGAGTTCAACAGAAGGGTCCTTGAAGAGGCGGAGGATACGCTCACGCCGGCCCTTGAAAAGCTCAAGTTCTCGAGTATTTTTAGCTCCAACCTTGATGAGTTCTTTATGGTCAGGGTCGGAGGCCTTATGCGCGTTGTGAATGCCGGGCTAAAGAACCTCGACCCAAGCGGCAGAACGCCGGAGCAGGAGATAGAAGAGATTGCCGAAAAGGTGAGGCTTCTTGTAAAGGAGCAGTACGAGAGCCTTAAAAAGCCCGTGCTATCGGAACTTAGGGGAGCTAACATTTACCTCGACAGGATAGACGACCTCGGGGCCTCCGAGCGGGAGCGGTTAAACGAATATTTCGAAGAGCTCGTATTTCCGGTGCTAACGCCGCTTGCCGTGGACGCGGGGCATCCATTCCCGTTTCTCGGGAATTTGAAGCTCAACATAATGGTCGTATTCAAAGAGCCGAATGTCGAAAAGGGCGCAAGGGCCTATGCGTTCGTCGAGGTGCCTTCCGTGCTGCCGCGCCTTATACCTGTAAAGGGCGAGGGTAAAAAAGACCGCCGCTTCGTGCTCCTCGAGGATCTCGTCAAAAAGAACATAAAGCGGCTATTTCCGGGCATGGAGATAACCGATACGCTGGCCTTTCGTCTCACGAGAAACCAGGACTACGACCTTCACGAAGAGGAGGTCATGGACCTTGCCGCCTCCGTGCACTCCGAGCTTCACGACAGAACGCAGCAGATTGCAGTGAGGGTGGAGATAGAGGCAGGAGCGCCGAAAAAGGCCGTAAAGCTTCTTTGCCAGAACCTTGCCTTGCACGAGAGGTTTGTTTATTACATAGACGGCCCGATAAACGTCTGCGACCTGATGGCGTTATACGACCTTCCTGTCGAGGCCTCCTTCAAGGATGAGCCGTTTAATCCCAGAATCCCGCAGCGCTTTGCTTCCGGCAAAGACATTTTCACTACCATAAAGGAAGGCGATGCGCTTCTTCATCATCCATACGATTCATTCGCCGTTGTGATGGACTTTATAAACGCCGCTGCCGACGACCCGGACGTTCTGGCCATTAAGCAGACGCTCTACCGCGTTGGCAAGGATTCGCCTGTTATAAGCGCGCTTCGGCGCGCTGCAGAGAACGGCAAGCACGTAACAGCTGTCGTTGAACTTAAGGCAAGGTTTGACGAGGAACATAACATAGACAGGGCCGTGCAGATGCAGGAGTCCGGAGTGAACGCGGTCTTTGGTTTCGTTAAGTGGAAGACGCACTGTAAGGCGACCCTTGTGGTAAGGCGCGAGGGTAAGCACTTAAAACGCTACGTGCACGTTTCTACCGGCAACTATAACGCCGTCACTGCCAAGCTCTATACGGATATAGGGCTTTTTACCTGCGATAAGGATTTCGGCAACGACGTCTCCGCTCTCTTTAACGTGCTTACAGGCTTTAACTCCTGGACCGGAGGAGAGATGTTTACAAAGGAAAAGGTCACGGCCATGTTCTCGAAGTTCTCGATCTCTCCGGTTACCACGCGTGACACGATGCACCGCCTGATAGAGCGCGAGATAGAGACCGCAAAAGCGAAGAAGCAGGGCAGGATAATCGCCAAGATGAACGCCCTTGTCGACCCAGAGACCATAACCAAGCTTTACGAGGCCTCGAAGGCAGGGGTCAGAATCGACCTTCTAGTTCGCGGCATATGCTGTCTTAGGCCGGGGATACCTGGGATAAGTGAAAACATACGCGTTACAAGCATTCTCGACCGCTTTCTCGAGCACTCGAGGCTTTACTATTTTCATAACGGCGGCAACCCGGAGATATATTCTGGCAGCGCAGACTGGATGCCGAGGAACTTCTCGAAGCGTGTGGAGATACTCTACCCCATCTTGAATAATGATCTTAAGTCGCGCATCATGGACGAGATACTGCTGACCTATCTAAAAGACAACGTCAAGGCGCGTATCATGCAGAGTGATGGTTCGTATACGAGGAAGAAGCCCAAGGACGACGATAAGACCGTAAGGAGCCAGGCAGAGCTCATAGCGATTGCGCGTAAGGGCGGCGTTAAGTCTGCTCCGTACGAGGAGATAGTAAAGAAGATCGGTAAGAAGGCGAAGCGCAAACTTTAGCTTGGGGAGGCTGCTTCATGCCGGAAGGCAAAGAGGACGAGGCGCTGAAATTTGCCGTAAAGACGCAGCACGACCTTGACCCGGACCCTGCGCACAGCACGCAGGTCTCGATACTTGCGTTAAATCTTTTCGACAGGCTAAAGGCCGCTCACAGGCTTGGCAAGAAGGAAAAGCGTCTTCTTGAGCTCGCCGCCATCCTCCATGATACGGGCTGGTCGAATAAAGACGCAGCGCTTGGAGGCCACCACAAGGCCTCGGCCTCTATCATACGCTCTCTCGATATACCCGGGCTCCGGGAAGATGACAGGATACTCTGCTCGCTTATCGCAAGATACCACACAAAGGCGCTTCCTGACAAAGAACGGCACAAAAAGTTCGCAAAGCTTTCCAAGAAGGACCGTAACCGGGTTGAATGGCTTGCCGCAATTCTACGCGTTGCGGACGCATTCGACTGCCGCCATCTTGGCAATGTAAAGGGTTTCAAGTGCGCTGTTGGCGGCGCGGTAGCGGTTATAAGCGTAAAGGCATCCGGTTCCGACTACGGCGCAGAGGTTGGAAAGGCAGTCCTTAAGCACGCTCTCCTCGTAAAAAAACTCGGCAAGGCGATAGAATACCGGTGATACGGCAAGCCAGACAAACGCAAAGCGAGGTCTCCGGGAAGGCGGCAAAGGTTGTTCCCTTTGCGCCGGTGTTAAATGTCGCGACCTCTGACCGCGTGGACAGCGCCGCAAAGAAGGTGCTTGTCTTTCATATGGATAGGCTCGCCTCTGAAATAGATGGGATAAAAAAAGATACTGACGTCGAATGCGTGCACAGGGGGCGCGTTGCAGTGCGACGCATGAGGTCTGCGCTAAGCCTCTTTGGCCCGATGCTTGGCGTAAAACGTGCAGAGGTCATATCAAGGGACTTAAAATGGATAGGCGCTCTCCTTGGCCGCGTGCGCGATATAGATGTATTTTTGCTAAAGCTCCCGCGCTACGCAAAGCTCAAGCGGTTTGCCGGAGAAGAGGAGATGTTCCTTGTTAAACGCCTAATGGCGTACCGCTCTTTTCCGCTAAAGGCGCTAAGTGATGCATTAGGGTCTGCCAGGTATAAGAGGATGGAGAGGCGCTTAAGGGCGCTTACGGATACGATAGAGCCCAAGCGTCCTTCTTCCTCCGTTGCCGTAAAGAAAATCTCCGATGCCGTGCCTTCAATGATGGAAGGCATGTTCGAAAGCGTTGTTGAAAAAGGCAGCGAGGCATTTAAAAAACAGCGCATGAAAGATTTTCATAAGCTTCGCATAGAGGCAAAGCGGCTGCGCTACGGCCTTGAGGCAATTTCTCCTGCATACGGAAGGGCCCTCGATCCTTTCATAAAGCGTCTTGTGGAGATGCAGGATTGCTTAGGCGATATGCAAGATACTGTGTTTACCAGAGGCTTTATCGATGATATATTGGACGGTAAGATTTTAAAGGGGCTTAGGCCCGGAACAGGATTCGTGCTTGGCGAGATATACATGTTGCAGCGGGAGATAGCCTCGGATTGCCGCCGTGATTTTTCAGGCATCTGGAGGCGGTTTGCGTCGAAACGGACGCTTAGGGATTTGAAAAAGGGGCTTCGCGTAAAGCCAGTAACGAGCGGCGCAACTCAAAGGACGACCGGTGAAGAAACGGCCTAAAAAACTCGCAGCCATAGACGTAGGCACTAATTCATTCCATCTCATAGTTGCCGAGACGGTGGGAAAGAAGTTTCGCATAATAGACAAGGAAAAAGAGACCGTGCGCCTTGGCGGCGGCTCCATGAAGCGTCTCTCCGCCGACGCAATGAAGCGGGGGGTGCGCACAATCAAGATGTTTAGCGCACTAGCCGAGCTCGAGGGCGCTACCGTAAAGGCAGTAGCAACGAGCGCTGTGAGAGAGGCCTCCAATCGCCGCGTTTTTCTAAACGAGGTCAAAAAACGCACAGGCGTAAAGATAAACGTCATATCGGGCAAAGAGGAGGCAAGGCTGATATACCTGGGTGTGCTTTCCTCTATGCCCGTGTTCTCTAAAAAGATACTCCTTGTCGACATAGGCGGCGGCTCAACCGAGATACTTGTGGGTAAAAAGGGCGAGGCGCTTTATTCAACGAGCCTTAAGATGGGTGCTGTGCGCCTTACGGCCAAATATTTCAAGGGCGGCGCTATCGGCAGCGCGGCATTTAAGTCGTGCAAGGCCTATGTCGACGGGCTTTTGGAGGAATTGCCCGACGCGCTTCGTTACGGCGATTTCGACGCTGTCATAGGCACGTCCGGCACCATTATGAACCTCTCTAAGATGATAAGGGCGGCAAACGGCAAGACGAAGAAGGACGGAAATGGAGTAGCGTCCTTTTCCAGGGCCGAGTTGCTAAGCCTTGCCGATATGATATTCGATGCGAGCGGGGATACGCGCGAACTCGAGCGCATTCCCGGGCTTGATCCGGGCAGGGTGGACATAATAACCGCAGGCGCGTTGATACTTAGGGAAGTGTTTAAGAAACTGCATTTGAAGGGCATGACGGTCTGCAAGACTGCGCTTCGTGAAGGAATCGTGATGGACGCCATGGGCGGGGTTTAGGGTACATTTTTACGATTGCGTTTGACCGGGCGTTTTAGGGATTTCGAAACCTCCGTTTTATCCCTCTTCTAAAGATTTTAGCTCAGCGTCCGTTAGCCTAAGCCGTGCCGCGGCAGCGGATGCGAGCCTCGCAAACACCTTTATTCCGAGGGTGGGGTTGGCAAGGGCCTTTTCGTTGAATTTGGCCCTTGAGAGCACATATAGGTTCGTAGGCGTCTTGGCCACGACGTCTGCCGAGCGGACGTTCTTGTCTATGAACGAGAGCTCGCCGAAGAAGTCTCCCTGCGATACCGTTGCAAGATGGTGCCACTTGGCGCCGCCAAGAGGGAGCATTATCCGCACACTTCCTTTTCTTACGAGGAAAAGTTCGTCTCCTGTATCCCCGCTCGATACTATTTTCTCTCCGGATTTGAACTCGGCCTCTGTCATGCATTTTAAGAGGTCCACCATGATATCGTCCTCGAACTCGCGAAAAAGGTGGAACTCGCGAAGCTTTAGCCTTGTTTCCTCGTTCTTTCGCTCTATTCCGGATGCGTCAAGAAGCCGCTCTTCCGTCCATTCGAGCGCGTAGTCGAGCGTGTCGCACACCTTTACGCCGGTGTGGCGTTTGACAACCCCCATCTCCCGAAGATACTTCTCGAAGTCTCTTTCTTCCATCAGCGCCAGCGGCATGTGGCAAAGTATTAAGCGGCCCCCGCGCTTTGCAAGCCGCGCGTGCATGAGCTCGAATAGATGCGCTGCAGTGTAGTCCATCGACTGCACGCGGCGCATGTCGAAGATGACGTAGAGCTTTGTTTTAAGGTCAGGTTCTATCTGTGTAAAGAGCTGGTCCGTCGTGCCAAAGAACAAATTGCCCTGCAGCTCGCAGCACACGGCCTTTTCCCCGTCGCGGTGTAGCACTGCTCTTTCCGCATCGAGCCGTCTTGTCTTCGATGATATCTGGTTAAGGTAGAGCTTTCTTCTGATGACAGAGCCTTTTATCTGGTCTCTTAGGAATAGAAGGATTGCGAGAGCAACACCCACGCCTGAGGCCGCTATCAGGTCGTCTGCGAGAGCAACGACGATAACGCCTGCGATGACAGCGAAGTCGAAGCGGCTTGTGCGGTGCTTTAAGAGGCGAAACATCCCTTTGTCGAACATGCGGTACGCTATGACGAGAAGTATGCCGGCAAGGGACGCTATCGGCACCCAGGCGATGAGCCCTCCAAGCAGTATGGCCGCAAGGATTACGAAGCCGCCTTCTATAAGGCCGGACATGAAAGTTCTTCCGCCGCTCGATACATTTACGAGTGTCGGCCCCATTGTGCCTGCCCCGGGCATGCCTCCGGTGAACGCGGAGAAGAGGTTTGCGATTCCCTGTCCTCTTAGTTCCTTATTCGAGTTGTGGCGGTTGCCGGTGATGGCGTCGAGGCCGATGCAGGTCTTTAGCGTGTCGATAGAGAGAAGCACGGAAAGTGTTAGAGCTGGAACTACTATCAAGCCGATAGTCTCGGCCTTTATCGAAAATAGCGACGAGAGCCTTTCCCCTACAGTTGAAAGAAACGACCCCGAGGCCTTGAGCTGGCCTATGACAAGGGCGTTTGCGTCAAGCGAGAGAAGCGCCGGGGAAAATGCGGCTATGATAAAATATGCGGCAACGCCGCCTATAAGGCCGATTATGGCAGACGGCAGCCGCATGGTTATGCGGTGCGACGTTAGCATCAGTACGATTGTCACAAGCCCGATTACTATTCCCTCCCATCTCCAGAGCTCAGGCGAGGCAAGCCCAGAGAAGAGATGCGTGCCCTTTGGAAGGCCAAATAGTTTCGGCAATTGTCCTATGGCAATGATTAACGCAACTGCCGAGAGATAGCCGCTAACTACCGGGTACGGAATGAACTTTATCAGGTTTCCGCCGCCGATTACTCCGTAAACGACCTGGAATATCCCGGCCATTATGGCGGTTAGCACGAGAAGCGGAAGTATCTCTGAGGCGGTTATGCCAGAGCCTCCGGCAATGAGCGCGGCAATGAATGCCGTAAGCACCGCTGCCGAAGGAGCGCACGGCGCGGAGATGAGCCCCTTTGTCCTGCCAAATATCGGCGCTGCAAGCCCCATGGCACCTGCGCCTACCATGCCGGCCATTGCGCCTATGCCCGCGTACTCGGGGCCGATAGAGCTGTATGTTATGACGCCGAAGGCGATGGATGAGGGAAGAGCCACCAGCATGGCCGCGAGGCCGCCCAGTAGTTCGCTTGAGAATACGGGTTTTTCGGTATCGGGATTTTGCGATGAGTTGTTATCTGCCACGGTGCACCCCGTATATATATTATCACAGAAATCGCAGGCGTGTCTTTGGAAATTTTATAGCCATGTCTCTTTATCTCGCCTTGCGCAGTGCGCCTGTGGTAAAATAATACGATAGGCAGGGGATACTTAAAAATGTTCATTCCGAGCACAAAAGAAGAGCTAACGAGGCTTGGCTGGAAGGGCCTTGATGTAATACTGGTTAGCGGCGATGCGTACATCGACTCGCCGTTTGTCGGCGTTTCGGTCGTTGGCAAAGTCCTGATGGCTGCGGGCTATAAGGTCGGCATCATCGGCCAGCCCGCTCTTGATACCGATAAGGACATAATGCGCCTTGGCGAGCCCAAGCTTTTCTGGGGCGTGACCGCAGGGTGCATAGACTCGATGGTTGCCAACCGGACGGCCAGCGGCAAGAAACGAAAGGCCGACGACTATACGCCCGGCGGCGTTAATGACAAGCGGCCAGACAGAGCGGCAATCGCTTATTCCAACCTCATACAAAGGTTTCGACGCGATACAAGCCGGCCGATAGTGCTTGGAGGCATCGAGGCAAGTCTGCGCCGCGTTTCTCACTACGATTTCTGGACCGACAGGGTGCGCGGCTCTGTCCTGTTCGATGCAAAGGCCGATTATCTCCTCTATGGCATGGCAGAGGGCTCGGCAAGGGAGCTTGCTAATTGTCTTAAAAACGGAGGAGACCCGTCGACCATTCGGGGGCTTTGCTATATTTCCAAGACGCTGGTTGCTGGCTCAATCGAGATGCCGTCCTTCGAGGAGACGAGGGACGATAAGAAAAAATTCCTCGAGGCCTTCAGGATATTCTATTCCAATAACGACCCAGTGACAGCCAAGGCCCTTACGCAGCGCCACGGCGTCCGGTATCTTGTGCAGAACCCGCCTGCGCCGTATGTTACAGGCGAGGCGCTCGATAAGGTCTATAACCTCGAGTACGAGAGAGAGCTTCATCCGGTGCACAGGAAAGACGGCGAGGTGAAGGTCCTGGAAACCATACGCTTTGCCGTGTCAACGCACCGCGGCTGCTACGGCGAGTGCGCGTTTTGCGCGATAGCCGTGCACGAGGGCCGCCGCGTAAGGAGCAGGAGCAGGGCGTCCATAGTTAAGGAAGTTGAGGCTATAGCGAAGCATCCGAGGTTCAAGGGCATGATACACGACGTCGGAGGGCCTTCGGCAAACATGTATGCGAGCGACTGCGCGAGGATGGAAAAGAAGGGCTGCTGCGCTGATAAGAGCTGCGTTTCGCCGGAAGTTTGCCCGGCATTGAAACAGGGACATGACGAACAGATAGAGCTACTGAAGGCCGTTCGCGCAGTTTCGGGAGTAAAGAAGGCGGTTGTCGCTTCCGGCATACGCTACGATATGGTGCTCGCCGATAAAAAGTGCGGTGAAAAGTATCTAAAGGAAATAGTTACGAACCATGTCTCCGGGCAGCTTAAGATCGCGCCCGAGCATTCCGAGCAGAAGGTGCTGGGTATGATGGCCAAGCCCGGGTGCGGACGAGATACACTTGTAAAGTTCAAGGACCTCTTTTTCAAGTTCAACAAGGAGGCAGGGCTACGGCAGTTTCTTTCATACTACTTTATTGCCGCGCACCCCGGGTGCACCGAGGCCGATATGAAGAAGTTAAAGGACTTCGCGGTATCCGAACTTGGCGTTACGCCGGAGCAGACGCAGCTCTTTACCCCTGCCCCTGCCACCATTTCGACTGCCATGTACTGGGCAGAAAAGGACATGGACGGTAATACCTGTTTTGTGGAGAAGACGTTTAAGGGCAGGGAGGGGCAAAAGGAAGCGCTTGTTGGTAATCAGGGCGGCGCTGAGAGGGCGAAGGGGCCTGTGAAAGGCCGCGGACGTTTCCCTGTGAGGGGGCGGCGCTAAAAAAACAGGTCGCGCTTGCCTTCTTCCATTTCACGGAGTTTTTTCTCGGTAGCGCTTCTAAGTGCAGCGTCTTTTATGTGTTCGAGTTCTTTCTTGATTAGTCCCTCGCCTTCTGCGACCATTTCCGCTTCTCCGAAGTCCAAGAGATATTCCTTGAAGCTCAATATCGAGTTTGGCACGCAAAAGCGTTTTATCTCGCCAGGCTTTGCAAGTTCCATGAAATCGCTACCTGTCCTTCCCGTGCGGTAACACGCGGTGCAGAAGCTTGGCGAAAAGTTTTCCTTTGAAAGCTCGCGTATGATTTCCTCGGTCGTTCTCTTGTCGTGCACGCTGAACTGGGCCGTGCCGTCTTCCTTATTAATGTGTCCGCCAACAGTTGTTCTTGAGTTCGCGCTTATCTGCGACACTCCAAGGTGAAAGAGAGTGTTTCTTAACTTTGCGCTCTCTCTGGTGCTAAGTATTATGCCCGTGTATGGCACGGCCAATCTTAGTATCGCCGTGAGTTTCATGAAGTCGGCGTCAGACACGGCATTTGGCTGTATAGTAGAGAGTGGCGCGCCGTTTGCCGGCTCGAGTCTCGGAATCGATATTGTGTGCGGCCCGGCGCCGTAGGTCTTTTCGAGCTCCATCGAATGGGCAAGGAGCGAGAGCGTCTCTACTCTCCAATCACCGAGCCCGAATAGCGCGCCTATGCCGACATCGTCTATGCCTGCCTCCATTGCGTCGTGCATGGCGTAGAGGCGCTTTAGAAAGTCCGCCTTCGGCCCTTTTGCGTGCGCCTTTTTGTAAGCAGCCTCGTCGTAGGTTTCCTGGAATAGCTGGTACGTGCCGATGCCCGATGCTTTTAGCTTCTTAAAATCCATAATCGAGAGCGGCGCCATGTTCACGTTCACGCGGCGGATGTTACTCTTGCCGGCCTTTACCGAGTAAATCGTTTCAACTGCATTGGCAATATACTCGACATCCGTGATTGCGGGGTTTTCGGCTGCAACGAGCAGTATCCGCTTATGCCCGTCGTTTATTATTGCCGTTGTTTCGTTTTGTATTTCTTCTTTCGTAAGGGCGCGGCCTCTGCGCTCGCTGCCGTTTTTCCTGAAGCCGCAGTACAGGCAGTCGTTTACGCATTGGTCGGATACGTAGAGTGGGGTAAAGAGCACGAGCCGTGAGCCGTAGATGTCCTCTTTTACATTTTTGGCAGCGCTAAGTATTTCAGCGATAAGCTCCTCATCGGCGGCGTTTAAAAGAAGCGCTGTTTCTTCGAGCGTAAGCCCGGAGAGCGTTCGTGCCCTGGCTACCACCTCTCTAATCGAAGTCTTGGAGAGAGCGGCGGTCTTTGCGAGAACGGCAGGTATGTCATGTGTCTTTAAAAAATTTTTACGCATAGAATCATACCTTTATCCCTATATCCGTCGGCGCCCTGCCAAGTTCGTTTAAGAGGCTGAGTTTGCGCTCTACGTCAGCAGAGACCTCTTCGTAATGCTGCTTTCCGGGGTATATCGAGTAGAGGCCGCCGTATTCTTTTGGCGTAAGGTTTATCATCATCGAGTTCGCGCCCGAGAGAAGCGCGGTTTTTACGGCATCGAACCCGTAGAGCGTTTCGAATGCGCTCGGGACGAGTATGCTCTTTTTAGGGTCAAGCAGGCGAAGCACCGCAGTTTCCTTTAGATATGTTTCAAGTGAGATGGAAGCAGCGTCTTTAAGCGGGGTATCCCTGTGCGCGATGAACGGGCCCATGGAATGCATCTCAGGAGAGAGCGAGGCTGAAAGTAAAATATCTTCTGCGCTGTCGTCCGCTGTCTCGCCAGGGAGGCCTGCGAGTGAGCCTGTTATGACAGCATACCCCATTTTTTTAAGTTCCTTTATCAGGCTTACGCGCTCTTCAAGGGGGCTGTTGTGAAGTTTTGAGTATCTGCTTTTATTCGATGTCTCGAAGCGTATCAGCGCGCCCCTTACGCCCGAAGCGTAGAGTTCTCTATAGAGTTCAATTGGTCTCTCCCCGATGCTCATTATAAGGAGCATCGGAGTTTGCTTAAGTATTTTCTTTGCGATATGGGAAAGTGTTTTTGCGTCGTATGAATCGTCCTCGCCGCTTTGAAGTACTATTGCCTTGAACCCGAGCCGCTTGGAAACGTCCACCGTATGCTCTATTATTTCCTTTGGTTCCATCCTGTAGCGTTTAAGCCCCGGGTTCGCGGCGTTTATGCCGCAGTACGCGCATGAAGACGCGCAGAAGTTCGAAAATTCTATTATCCCGTGTACGCAGGCAGAGTTGCCCTGTTCTCTTGCCCGTAGCGTGTTTGCCGCAGAGCAGATGAACGCAAGGTCGGCTGCAGGGGAGGCGAGGAGCGTCTGCACGTCTGTCTTTGAGAGAGTTTTACCCGAGAGCGCGGCCTCGATGATGGTTTTTGTTTCTGCCGAAGCTTCGTTGCCGCTGTTTTTTAGAAGCAGCGCTTCGTCGGCGCTTTTTAAGCGGAAGAAGGCCTCTCTCCATGCTTCGAGTATTTCCTTTGCCGCGTCTTCGGGAACGGTCTCGATGACGATGCCGCCCTGGGCAACGACATAATCCCCTGGCTTTATGTTCTCAAAGCCCGAGGAAAGCTCTCTTTTGTCGCCGAAGTAGTCGATTATGGCGCGGCCCTTCAGTATCGAGAGCACGCGGCCTGGAATGGAATAGCACATCTTAAGCCCCGTAGTGCGTGTGTATCAGCTGAAGCCTTGCGTTTCGTGTGCTCTCGGCGCTAAGTTTCGCGACTCCGCGCATTATCACGTACCCCATGTAGTAATCTTTCGCGATGAGATTATCCAGCGCTTTTGTGTCGACGCAAAGAATTGTAGAGTCAACGGCAGCGCGCGCCGATACGACATGCATATGCGGGTCTATTAGCGCCGACCAGCCGAACTCGCCCCCTGGCTTGGCCTCTGTCATTACGCTTACTTTTTCTTTGCTGCTTACGTCCATCTCTATCGACACCTTGCCCGAAACGAGGAGGTATAGTTTTTCGGCCTTTTCGCCTTCCTTGAAGATTACGCTCGCTGCCTTGTATTTTTTCTCCTCCGAAATGGCCGCTACAGCGTCTATCTCCTTGGCGGTTAGCGAGCCGAATATATACGAGTTCCTTAGAATCTCTTTTTTATCCATGACCGCCTCCGTTGAATTCGCAGGTTATAAACTCGACCGCGTCCTTTACGCGCGAAAGTGTTTCCACCGATAGTTCCATCGTCCTCTCGGCCCTCTCGATTGGTATGCCAACTACCGTTACGCCAGAGAGGTCCTCGCCAAATGTCTTCATTAGCGTTATCGCGGCCTCGAGCCCGAGCCCGTGGAGCGACATCGCGCCGCCAAACCCCGTTATCTCGTCTGCGTGAAAGTGGCGTACCGAGGCCCCGGGTGTTGTGTCGAGCACCGCGTCCGCTATGATGACTTTTTTGTATTTTTTTATTATGCTCATCAAGTCAACACCCGGCGTGCCGCCGTCCATAAGCTCGACATTTGCCGGCACTTGTAGTTTTGAGAGTTCCTCGATAACCCTGATTCCTGCGCCGTCATCTCCCATGAGTATATTACCAAGCCCTATGACGAGCGTGTCTTTACCCATTGCCGCCGCCTATCAGCTTTACATCCAGAAAATGCGTGGAGCAGGATATGCACGGGTCGTATGCGCGCACAAGCATTTCGAGGGTGAGGGCTATCTTTTCTTGCGGCTCCTTTATAATGGAAGGCACGATGGCCTCTATGTCCCTCTCAATGTTTGCAAGGTTTTGGGCAGTCGGGATGATGCAGTTTGCAGACACCACTATGCCGTCCTTGTCTGTTTCGTATTCATGGTAGAGCGTGCCGCGCGGCGCTTCTACCGCGCCGACACCTCTGCCTGCCTTGTTTGTTGCCCTGGCAGGAGGGCCGCCGTCCGGGATGTCTCTTTCGAGAAGTTTTAGCGAATCATACACCGTGTGCACGCATTCGATAAGCTGCGCGGTGTTGTTGTCAAAAGGCTTTATGGACGGCTCTGCCATGCCAAGCTTTTTTGCCGCGTCCTTTGCTTCACCGGATATGAGTGGGAAGTTGTTGTTTAGCCTTGAGAGCGCGCCCACCATGATGGATTTGCCGTTACTTTTCGATTGCTTGGCGGTTGAGTACCTTACGACCTCTTCGTTTATTACATCCTTATAGTCCGCTACTTTCGTAATACCGCCGATGCTTCTTTTGATTACCCCGTCATAGAGCGCGTATTCTTTGTCGGCGGTGAGGGAGACGTAGTTCGTAGCCCTCTCAAGCGGCGGCGGCGTAAGGGTTTTAAAAACCGAAACCATCGCATCGAGGTCCTTTTGAGTTCCTTCGAGCACGGCCCTGGCCTTTGAAAATACTTTTTTCTCGGGCCATGCCTTGAACCCGCCGATAGCCATGCCGATGGGGTGTACGTGGCGGCCGGTAAAGAGAGCTGCGATTTCGTTGGCAGCGGCCTTTAGTCTGAGCGCTGCCTGCACTGCCTCGGGCTCTGTCTTTGCAAGCTCGATTACCGAGCCCTTGCCAAAGAAGTCCGGAAGCACAAGTAGCCCGAGATGCAGGATGTGGCTCTGGAGTATTTCGGCGTTAAGAAGGACTTTTCTTAGGATAATGGTCTCAGCGCTCGGTGTAATCCCTAAAGTCGCCTCGCAGGCCCTAAGCGAGGCGCACGTGTGGCTTATGGCGCATATGCCGCAGATGCGAGAGGTTATGCCTGGCACCTCTGTTATCGGACGGCCCTTTAGCATGACCTCGAAAAAGCGCGGGCTCTCGACTATCTCGAGCCGCAGTTCCTCTATCTTGCCGCTCTTTACGTCGAGGACGATGTTGCCGTGCCCCTCGACCCTTGTTACGTGCGGTATGCGTATGTGTATGTCGTGAGTCATATTATTAGACCTCTATTGCGTCAGACCTCTATTTTTGCGAGCAGGTTAAAGAGCTCGAGCTTTCCATTGATAGCTGTCTTCGAATGCCCTCTGTCGTTGAGTATCTTCGTAAGGCCTTTTATGTTCGCGTCTTTTAGTACGCCCCTGCACGCAACGCACTCCTCGCCGTATGTCGGGCATATGGCGCCGCATCCTGCCCTTGTAATCGAACCGAGGCAGAGTTCGTTATCTTCCACAAGACATGGGTTGGGCTTTACGCGGCATTCCGCGCAAACGGGCTTGTCCGGGAGCCTTGGGGCTACACCCGCAAGCAGCGCGAACACGGTTCTTACGAACTCGAATTTATCGATAGGGCAGCCGGGTATGTCGTAATCCACCTTCACCACATCTGAAACACGTTTTGTCTCGAAGGTGTCGGTGAACACATCGGTAGTCTTGTAAACTGTTTTTAGCCATTCTTCCTTTGGCTTTGGATTTTTAAGGCTGTTAACTCCGCCAAGGTGCGCGCACGCGCCGAGGCTTACAAGTATCTTTGCCTGCTTCCTTATGGCCTCGACCTCGGCGACCTCTTTTTCTCTCGTAATAGAGCCCTCGACGAACGCTATGGCATAGTCGTCGCTTATCTTGTTCATCGCTTCTCTGAAGTTAACAAGCTCTACAAGCCCGGCGATCGCAGGTATCTCGCGCTCGAGGTTAAGTATCTGGAGCTGGCAGCCCTCGCAGCTTGAGAAGCTAAACACTCCTATTTTCGGTCTCACGCTCATATGGCCTCGTCCAGTTTCTTCGCGTCGAGGTAGCTTATAACCGGCCCGTCCTGGCAAAGGTATATGCCGTTTATCTGGCAGTGCCCGCATTTGCCGAGACCGCAGCGCATTCTTCGTTCAAGCGACATGAGGATGTTGGATTCGAACACGCCCCTTGTCGTAAGCTCGTGAATAACGAACTTGAACATAACGGGCGCGCCCACTACCACGGCCATTGTCTTTACCGGGTCTATGGTGATGTATTTAAAGAGCGTTGTTATCACGCCTACGTGGCCGTGCCAGTTGCCTGTGGCAATGTCGACGGTCGAATGGAGCTCTATGCCGTGCGAGGCCCAGTCGCCGAACCTTTCATTATAAAGGAGTAGATCAGGCCGCTTTGCTCCGGCAAGAAGGATGACGCGGCCAAAGCGGTCTCTTTCTCTTGTGATGGTCTCTATAAGAGAGCGAAGCGGCGCAAGCCCGAGCCCTCCGGCAGCGATTAAAACGTCCTTATTATAGAGCGCGTCCATGGAGAAACCGTTCCCAAACGGCCCCCTGATGCCGATTCTCGCGCCTTCCTTCATCGCGTGTATGGCGTTTGTGAGGTTGCCAGCGGCCCTTATACAGAGGTCGAATGTGTCTTTATCAAGAGGGGAGGAGGATATGGAGATAGGGGCCTCGCCAAGGCCGTATATCGAGTACATGACGAATTGCCCGGGCTTGTGGCCAAGGGTTTTGCCGCCGTCAAGGCGGATGGTGAAGACCTTTTCGGTTTCCGTTGCCGTGACGATCTTCTCAACCGTTGCCGGCATGGGGTAGCGTTTTATGTCAGCGCTCTTGCACATCACTCTTCTCCGTTCATGACGCGCGTGAATATGTCTTTTATGCTTATCTTTGCGATGCAGTGCGTTATGCACCTGCCGCAGCCCACACAGCCGGACCTTCCAAGGCGCTTTTTAAGGTAGACCTCTTTCTTGAATACGCGATGCCTAAGACGCGACGCCGCGGTGTTTCTAAAGTTCTCGCCGGAAGCTACCTTGCAAAACCCCGAGAGCTGGCACGAGTCCCACTTGCGTATACGTTCGCCCTTCATGGTGGTTACGTCCACTGTGTCCGCGACGTCGAAGCAGTAGCACGTTGGGCAGACGATGTTGCAGGCGCCGCAGGATACGCATTTGTCGCCTTCGGTGTTCCATATGGTGGAAGCTGACCGCGCCTTGAGTTCGTGCGAGAGTACGGCCACGTCCTTTGGAAGCACGCGCTTGAATTTTTTGTCCTTGGCCTCTTTTGCCTCGACGAGTGAGAGCTTATCGGAGTGCGAGGCCCGCTCGAAGGAGCCGGAGTTTTTTAAGGCCGTAAGCCCGGCCTCCGACCCGGCCCTGGCAAAGAATTTCGCGCCCCGAAGCTCTGTTATCATTATATCGAACCCGGCATCTATCTTGTGACAGCCCTTGTCAAAGCAGAGGCAGTTCTCCGTGCATGGCGTTTTGCAGTCATAGCCGATAATGATCGCGGCCTTTCTTCTTGCCAGATAGTTTGCGTCTGCAGGTTCTTTGGATAGCACTTCGTCCATTACTGCTATGGCGTGTATGTCGCATGGGTGGACAAAGAGCAGGGCGCGCCTCGGGGCATCGACGATTGGCGAGGCGTTTGTAATGTCGTTTAGGTCGAAGCTTAAGAGGCGTTCGTTGTCAGGGTAGATAAAACGCACCGGAGGTAAAAGCGTTGACGGATAATCGCGGACAACCTCTGATGCGTCATCGATTATCTCGAAGACGAACCTGCCGCGTTTTTTTACCGGCGCTACTACCTCGTGGTCTTTCATCAGGAACTCTGTAAAGGCCCTCAGGCCTTCGGCAGTGGAGCTAAATTCCATGAAAGCTCTCCCCCTCGCTGGTATGGAAAGTTCTGCTGAGATTTATATGATATCAGAAGTTTCGGGTTTTAACAAGGGTATCGAAAGGCAAAACTTTCTCCATAAAAAATCCACATTGCCTCCATTACAGCTGCAAGGGCGTTTTGTACGATATGGGTAATGTTAAGCTGAGGCTGAATGCGGGAATATCTAAAGTGTTGTTAAAGGATGTGCCAGGGAGGCTGATATGACGCGGACAATGGTGCTTGGCATGAGGCCGGGTTTTATTGTCGCGGCGGTTGTGGTATCGTTATGCGCGGTTGTTTTTCGCGGATATATCAGGGAAGGGGCGGCCTTGGCCGTGCATACTTATATGGGGAAAAAAACAGTCGAGGACAGGCTTATAGAGTATGGAGACGGCGCGAGGGCGCGTCTTGCTCCTGACGTTGCCGCGGCAGGGGTTGAGTATCCGCCAAAGGCGGTTACGCTTATTGCCATAAAGGATAAGAAGGTAATGGAGCTTTGGGCAGCAGATAAGAGCGGTGCGTACAGGTTCGTAAGAGCATACACGGTGCTCGCGGCAAGCGGCAGGCTCGGGCCAAAGCTTATGGAAGGGGACTCGCAGGTGCCCGAAGGGTTTTATGATGTAACCTTACTTAATGCCAACAGCCTTTTTCATCTGTCTCTTCGTCTGAATTATCCAAATGATTTCGATAAAGAGATGGGTGTTCTCGATAAGCGCGAGAACCTCGGAACCGACGTGATGATACACGGAGGAGCCGCTTCCATCGGGTGTCTTGCGATGGGTGATGAGGTTGCGGAAGAGCTCTTTACGCTTGCGGCCGATATTGGCATGGCGAACGTAAAGGTAATCATAAGTCCTGTGGATTTTCGCGTGACGGATGTATCAGGAGACGTTATGAAGGAGCTTCCTTCGTGGAGCGCAAAACTGTATGGGAATATAAGGGCTTCGATGAAGGGTTTTAAGAGGGCATAGCTTTTTCACAACTCTTTTGGTGCTGTTGCCGCCCCCCGGGATTTCGGCTATAATCGGTATGCGGTATAGGCAGGCGATAAAACGTCCGGCAACTCTTAATGGGAAAGGATTAGCAGATGAGGGCCGTATATTTCGAAAAATTCGGCGGCATAGATAATCTAAGGTTTTCGGCAGATGTCGAGAAGCCTGTTCCAGGCGATGACGAGGTGCTCGTGCGCGTCAGGGCAACCTCGCTAAACCACGGCGATCTGCATCTTTTGAAAGGTGAGTCGCTTATTCTTCGCATTATGGCAAGAAGCATGTTTCGCTCGAATGTAAAAATCCTCGGTCTCGATGCAGCAGGAACAATCGAGGCGGTCGGCAGAAATGTGAAATCATTTAAGGCAGGCGATAATGTTTTCGGCGATGTCGGCGATGCCAGGCTCGGTGGACTTGGCGAGTACGTGGCTGCAAACGAGAGGGTTTTTGCATTAAAGCCCGAGTATATGCCCTTTACCGACGCAGGCGCGTTGCCGGTAGCAGCCCTTACCGCACTTCAGGGCCTTAGAGACAAGGGCGGCATAAAAAATGGGCACAAGGTGCTCGTAAACGGAGCATCCGGCAATGTCGGTCACATGGCCGTGCAGCTGGCAAAGCATTTTGGCGCCGAGGTTACTGCCACGTGCAGCGCTTCCAAGGCCGAGTTCGTCAAATCCCTTGGCGCAGACCGTGTAATAGATTATAAAACCGAGGACGTGACAAAGTCATCGCTCAAGTTCGATATTATATTGGATTTGGCTTTATCCGGTTTTTTTGCGAGGTATAAGGCGGTGCTCGGTGAAAAAGGCGTATACGTTCTTGTCGGGAGCGTATGTGTCAGTAATACTTTTATCTCCGCTCCTTTAATGTTTTTGATGTCGAGAAAAGGCGGCCAAAAGTTTGAGTTTTTTATTTCCAAGGGGTCGAGAGATGACCTTGGGTGCGTCTCCGGCTTTTATAAGGACGGGATACTTAAGCCGCATATTGACAAAATCTATAAAATCGAGGATGCCATCGAGGCCTTCCGGTATTTTGATGAAGGCAGGGCCAGAGGCAAGGTCGTAATAACCGTTGATTGAGCTTTTCTGGCGGCCTCTTAATTTATGCCGCTGCTTTTTGTCATGCTGCCTTCTGTGTCTATTATTATCGCCTCTATGCCCGGAAGCTTTTCTACGAGAGCCATTCCTTCCTTAGCTCCCATGACGAATACTGCCGTTGCGAGCGCGTCCGTTGTCATGGTGTCAGGGCCGATTATTGTAACGCTCCTTGCCCCTCTTGCCGGGTACCCTGTCTTTGGTGACATTATATGATGGTAAAGGACGTTGTCCTTTATAAAATACCTCTCGTAGTCGCCTGATGTGGATATGGAAATGTTTTCCAGAGGAAGAGAGAGAAGAAGCTTTGTCTTATCCCTCGGGTGTTTTACGGCGATGCGCCATTTTTCGCTGCCTTCTTTTCCCTGTACGCGCATGTCGCCGCCGGCTGTGATGAGAGCGTTATTCATGCCGAGCTTTTTTAGCTCCATCATGGCCATGTCCACTGCGTAGCCTTTTGCAATCGCGCCAAGCCCTATTGCCATGCCTTTTTTCTTTAGAAATACGGTCATGTTCTTTTCGTCTATTATTATGTTCTTGTAGTTGACGAGCGGCAGACGTTTTTCGATTCCTTTTTTATCAGGCACTTTCTCGCTTCCAGGAGTAAAGTTCCAGAGCCCGCGCATCGCTGCCCATGAGACGTCGAAGGCGCCGCCGGTTATTTTCGAGACTTCGATGGAGGCCCGTATCACCGTGAACAGTTCCGGCGGCGTCCTTACCGGCTGTATCCCGGCGTTCCTGTTTATCTCTGATATTGCAGAGCCTTCCTTCCATTCGCTCATCATGTCCTCTATGCGCTGGAATTCCTTTAGAACTGCATCGAAGCCGTTTAGTGCGGCAGCCTCTTCGGCAGCAGTGGATGAGTATATCTTGACCTTCAACTCCGTGCCCATGACCGTAAAGCCGCGCTCAAGTGTCTTTGGCGCGTAGGGCGGGTTCTCGGATAGCGCTAAGGTTGGAATGGCGAATATGCAGGCCGAAATAAACAAGGCCGCCGTTATGACAAAGCGGCGGCCGGGTATTTTTGCTAAAAAGGGGAGCATGCGGCTACATCGTTGCCCTTATGCCGAGCATGAAGATGTTGGCGTCTATGACGGTGGTTTCCTGATACATTTCGTACTTTGCTTCTATGGCCAGTTTCTCGAAGAGACCTGGGAAAACCCCTGCCCCGAAGTCGTGCTTCCATTTGATGCCGTAGAGCTGGGTGCCGAAGTCAAGGTGCTGCGGCGAGGCAGAGAGGAATTCTTCTGTTCCGCTATATTGCCTGTCGTAGAACGAGGCCCTTGTCTGGTCGTAGACCCTGGCTGTGAGCGTAAGGATGTCTGAGTCTGTCACGTACTTGTCGAACTCCACCTCGAAGGTATAGGACTTTATGCCCCAGTCGTCGGTGTAGTAGCGTAGTTTTGGTTTTACTGCCGATCTGTCGAGAAGGCCGTAGAGCCCTTCTGCAATATAATAGTTAAAGCCCATTAAGTAGGCGTGCCTTGTCTTCGTATCGGGCAGCTTTTCGGGCACGCAGGTTGGGGATACCGCAATGCATGTCGACGGGGCTACACTTCCAAGGGGCACAAGCCTTATGCCCTCGCTCATCTGCCCGGAGGATGCGCTTCTCGAATATCCGATTTGCCCGACCAGCACGGGCGTAAATACCTGCGTAAGGCCGATAAAATAGTTGTTGGTTGTCCTATCCTCGGTCTTTAAAAGATACTGGCCAGATACCTTGTCCATGTTCCTCGAGTAACCGAGGCTTATGGTGGTGTTCTTGCCAAAGAGGTCTTTCTTAAGCGAAAGGGTTGGCGTGTCCGAGGCGTAGTCTTTTTCCCTGCTGTAGTCGTAGTAGAACTCGAAGCCGAAGAGCCCGGGAAACTCGTGCCTTACCCCTGCCATGAGCTCGTTTCTTGTATCAGAGGGCGAGCTCGGAGCGCTCGATGCGGTAGATGCCCCGGACTGCGCGTCAGCGTCCAAGAAGCTCGGGTTGATTGAGTCTATGGTGTATTTAAAGTACGCAGATGTTTCGAGCGAGATGTCTTTATTGAGCGCGAACACTCCGGTGACGACAGTGATATCGTTATTAAAGGCATGGACATAGGCCTGTGTTGATATATAGTCCTCGGCCTTTGCGCTGTGTGCGCTTAGCGCGAGGAAGGCAGTTGAGAGCACGATGGCTTTAAACAGGGCTCGTAGATTCATTTCAGTTGCAGCCGCACCCTCCGCCGCTTACGCCGAATCCTCCGGCGCTTCCTTCTCTTGTGCCGAGGAAGTGGTCTCTTACGGCTTTTTCTTCTTTGTTATAGTCGAACTGCATGATGGGGTCCGCGAGGCGTTCTTTTTCCCACGGTTTTACCGAGGCGCATCCGGCTGCGGTTGCGGCAACTGCAAAGAGCGCAAGTATAAAGAAGATTTTTTTCATGTGTTATTGTTCCTTTAGAAGGGCATCGACCTCGGTCTTCCATTTTCCGGGGTCGCCCGGCTGGTATCCGAAGTGCGCGTGGCGAAGGATTCCCTTTTTGTCGATTATATAGGACGTCGGCATTGCCATGGCATTGTACTTGGAAACGGCCTCGGAGGCAGCGTCGTGGAGCACGATGAAGTTAGGAGCGGGCGAGGGTATCTTCTTTAGAAAGTCCTCGGCATGGGATTTTTTCTTGTCAACGCTTACCGCAAGCACGACGAACTTCGAGCCCTGGAGCTCTTCGGCGAACTTATTTATGTTCGGGAGTTCCTCTTTGCACGGCGCGCACCAGCTTGCCCAGAAGTCGAGGAAAACAACCGACCCCTTATAAGATGCCAGGCTGACGGGCTTTCCCGCCATGTCGTTTAAAGTGAAGTTCGGGGCTTCCGTTCCTATGATGCCTGCGAAGGCGGTTGTTACGAGAGAGATGCTTACAAGTATTGCCAGAAAGGTTTTCTTTATCATGCGAGAGCTTCTTTCTTGTCAAGGATTATCCGCGGTTACGGATATATGATACAGGAAAAAATCTTCTTTTTCAAAGTCTTTTTGCGAAGGCAGGTTGTTATCAATAAAAAAGCCCCCGCAGGCATTACCTGCGGGGGCTTACGTAGAGCGGACTGTTATATCTTTACTACGTTTGTTGCCTTCGGGCCTTTTGGGCCTGCGACCACTTCGAAGCTTACTGCCTGGCCTTCTGCCAGGGACTTGAAGCCCTCTGTGGCGATGTCCGAGTAGTGAACGAATACGTCGGTGCCGTCGGCCTTGCTGATAAAGCCGAAGCCCTTGGCGTCGTTAAACCACTTTACTGTTCCTTTTTCCATCGCGTGATACCTCCTTCTTCATGTATTTTGAAGTCGGAGGCTGCATGTCATAAATAAAAGCCGCAGAGATGAAGTCCTTGCGGCGTAAGCCAACAACTACTCCGATACTTCTAATTCATTAGCTTAACACGGGCATTTATTTGAGTCAAGTGTTTTTTTGCGTTTTTGGGAAATTTATTTTACCGATAGTTAAGAGAGCTTTTTGTCCTGTTTTGCCGTAAAAATATTTGTGATTATTCGCGGATAAGCAGGCTGCTGACGGATGCGATACAAAATTAAGCGGCCAAGATTCGCATTGACAATGGCAGGGCAGTAGCAGTACTATGACGTCTAAATAGGAACGCGCTGAAATATAGCTTTGCAAGAACGTCATATCGAATGTCCGTATAGAGTTTTTTCTTTTTTCGAGAACATCTTAATCCAATAAAATAGCCAGGGGGAGATATATGAAAAGTTTTAGTGGGGTTTTTACGGGGGCGCTGCTTCTCCTTCTTGTGTTGCTGTCATCTCTTTCGGAAGCGGCTGTTCCCGGCACGCTGACATATCAGGGCAGGCTCACTAATTCTTCGGGCCTTGCGATTACGGGGCAGGTCGATATCACCTTCAACATATATAGTGTGCCGACCGGAGGCGCTCCGTTATGGACGCAGACCATTGCCGGCGTTACGGTCGTAAACGGCATTTTTACCGCAACTCTTGGAACCGTTGTAAATCCGATTAATTCTTCCGTTATAAGCGGCGCAGATGTTTATATTGGCGTTAAAGTCGGAACCGACGTCGAGATGATGCCGAGGCAGAAGTTTGCTGCTGTGCCTTATTCCGTAAAGGCGTCCGAGGCCGACACGGTCGTTGACGGCGCTATTACGGCTGCCAAGCTTGCCAACATATGCTCGACCGGCGAGGTGCTGGTAAAGTCAGGTTCTACTTGGACGTGCGCCATGCCCTCTGTGCTGGCAAGCTGTTATAACGGGGACTTTGTTTCATGCTACGGAGCGGATCCATCTACCATCGGTGTCGGCCCCTGCCGCTCGGGCATACGCACGTGTAACGGCAATTCCTTTAGCGCTGCGTGCTTAGGCGAAGTAACTCCTGTCACCGAAACATGCGACGGCACCGACGAAGACTGTAACGGCGTTGTCGACGACGCCCCCGGCGCTCCGACGTGGTACGGAGACGCGGATAACGACACCTTTGGAAATGCGGCAAAGCCGCTTGTAAAATGTACTCAGCCCGCAGGGTATGTTTCAAACAGCACGGATTGTGGCGACACAAACGAGTTCGTAAATCCTGTCAGGCCCGAGATATGCGACGGCCTTGATAACGATTGTAACAGCCAGATAGACGATTCCTGCGTTACGGCGGCCTGCACGGGCGATGAGCAGAGTCAGGTTTTTGAGTGCGGGGCAATGTGCGGCGGCAGCGATATGATGTGTATTGCTGATTGTCTAAACAGCATGGGCCTGACGGCAGAGTGTCATGGCTCTGTGACAACACTTGGCATGTGTGTCTTTAATGTTGGCGACCCTGCCTGTTTAACGAATATGACTTGCTGGAGGCAAACCTGCTCGGCGGAGTACGGAGCGGCCTTTGGCCCGGAATGTAAGAGCGGGGTTACGCGCTCTTGCGGTCCTGGCACGGAAGTGGGCGCATGCCAGAGCGGCACTGAGACCTGTGTCAGCGGATTCTGGAGCGGCGTGTGCGCAGGAGCGGTGTATCAATCTGCCGATATGTGCGACGGCCTTGATAATAATTGTAACGGTATAACCGATGAAACCCCTGATACGATTTGCGGACTCGGCGGTTCGTGTGTATCGGGCGCGTGTCAGTGTTTCGGCGGGTTTACGGCATGTTCATCGCAGTGCGTAAATACGGACGACGATATGTTCAACTGCGGCGCCTGCGGTAACGATTGTCTTGCGGCAGTTCCCGACGGAGCCGATACTTTCTGCTCTTCGGGTACGTGCCAGTATATGTGCATGGGCGGCAGGGACGATTGTAACGGCACGATGGCCGACGGCTGCGAGACGGATCTGTGGTTCGATACTGCCAATTGCGGAGCTTGCGGCAACGACTGCGCTTCCCAGGTAGGGGCGAACGCGACCCCTGCTTGCGACGGCGCGATGTGCAGAGCGGTTTGTAATTCCGGTTTCGAGGATTGTAACGGAGACCCTGTAGACGGATGCGAGGCGGATCTGTTGAGCGATCCCAATAATTGCGGCTGGTGCAATAACACGGCCGATGACGGTGATATGTGCAACGGCGCGGAGACATGCGTTTCCGGCACGGTTTCGAGCGGAGCTCCTTTGAGCTGCGATGATGGCGTAAGTTGTACGGCGGATTTCTGCCAATCGTTTGTAGGATGCGAACATGTTACGCAGGACTTCATGTGCGATGACGGCAACGTTTGTACATCCGATTACTGCGACGTTTCCAACGGGTGCATGGGAGCCCCGTTTGACGCGCCCATAGGGGATGTTTGCTCCACCGGGTTGCCGGGGGTATGTGCAGACGGAGCCACGGCGTGTTCCGGCGGCGCCACTACTTGCGTGCAAAATAATTTGCCGTCGGCCGAGGTATGCGACGGGTCGGATAATGATTGTGACGGGCAAAGCGACGAAGGCGGTGTTTGCGCTGTCTGCGGCGACGGCATAGTATCTGTCTCCGAGCAGTGCGACGACGGAATACGATGTCGGGCGACGGATGCCAGAGTACTTGTTTGGCGGAACCCGGTTATCAGTGCTTAGGCTCTCCAAGCGTTTGTCAGACGCTATGCGGCGACGGCATATCGGCAGGCTCCGAGCAGTGCGATGACGGCAATATGGTCGATACCGACAGTTGCACCAATACGTGTATGTGGCCTGTTTGCCGCGACGGCATAGTGTCGCCATCCATTGGCGAGCAGTGCGACGACGGCAATATGGTTAATACGGATTTCTGCACCAATACGTGCACGCTGCCTGTTTGTGGTGATGGCATAGTTTCGCCATCCATTGGCGAGCAGTGCGACGACGGCAATATGGTCAATACGGATTTCTGCACCAATACGTGCACGCTGCCTGTTTGTGGTGATGGCATAGTTTCGCCATCCATTGGCGAGCAGTGCGACGACGGCAATGCTAGCAATGCCGATAGCTGCACCAATACGTGCACTACGCCGACATGCAGCGATGCCATGCAAAACGGCAGCGAAACCGGTGTGGATTGCGGCGGAGCTTGTCCGGTTTGTGCGGGTTCCTGCGTTGTAGCCGCAGATTGTCCGGGCAGTGATACGAGCTGTCAGGCAAGAACTTGTGTGGCAGGGGTATGTGGAGTAGAGTATGCTGCAGACGGCACATCTGTGGCTGTACAGACTGCAGGAAATTGTCAAATGACGGTCTGTGACGGTGCAGGTGGGACGAAAGACGTGGTAGACGATGCGGATGTGCCCACTTCCGCCAACCAGTGTGCGGATGGCGTGTGCACGGCCGGAGTACCAGGTATGCAGTTTAAGGCAGACGGCACGGCATGTGCAGACGGCGATGCGTGCACGCAGACCGATATGTGCCAGGGCGGCACGTGTACAGGGTATAATCCCGTTACCTGTGTGGTTCCGGATCAGTGCCATGACGCCGGAACGTGCAATCCGAGCACAGGCGTGTGTTCCTCCAGTCCGGCAAAGGCAGACGGCACGGCATGTACGGAAAACGGCGGTGTCGAGTGTATGACAGGTGTTTGCGTTCCGCCGGTGTGTTCGCCGACGTCCGTGGTTATCAGCCAGGTATACTTCGGAGGCCCTGTTGGACCTTATAATCAGGACTTCGTAGAGTTGCATAATAGAAGCACCAATACGGTAAATATTTCAGACTGGGGGCTGTATTATGGAGGTCCAACGGTTACCGGCAATGCATGGCAGCCGCTTCTTGGTTCTCCGCTCGTGGGTACGATTCCACCCGGAGGTTATCTGCTTATAAGAACCGGTTCTGTAGGCGGCGGATCCCCGGTCCCGGCAAACGTAACAGGAACCGCATTGGAGATGGATTATGGCGCACCCGGTAAGGTGGTGCTGATGAATGCTTGGGGCACCCCGAGCGGTACTGCGTGCCCGCCTGATACCGCGGCTACCGTCGATATTGTCGGTTGGGGAAATGGTTCGGCAGGTTGCCAGGAAGGTGCGCCGATATCTGCATATCCAATAGGCAATCCTGCGGTCTCCGTTGCCAGAGGTGGCGCAGGGTGTACGGATACGAATGTTAATGCGGCTGATTTTTCGGTTGTTGGCAGCATTATTCCGCGTAGTGCTTTGACCTCGCCGGTTAGCTGCGGTTGCAGATAGCTGTAAGAGCGTTTGAAAAACGATGCATGCCGGCATGAAATGTGGTACTATTATGCCGGGCCGCATCAGTAAAGCTGTTAATCACGGCCGCGGACATGACCATGTCCGCGGCTTAATAACGGAGGGAAGATGAAAAATATCGTCGTAGCAATGTTCGCCGTAGTATTCATGTCGGGCTCTGTAAGCGTATTTGCCGCAGATGCCGTGAAGGCGCCGGCCGTAAACAAGGCTCCTGCCAAGACTACTGCCAAGACACCTTCCAAGTCCATGACAGAGGAAACAGGGCAGGAGATATTAAAGGAGCTCAAGGCAATCAGGGAAGCACTCGAAAAACGCCCTGCAGCAGCTCCGCAGCAGGCAGCGCCGCAGCCTCAGCCGACGAGAGGCAAGGTGTCCATAAAGGGCTCGAACGTGCTTGGCAACAAGAAGGCGCCGATTACGCTTGTAGAGTTCACGGATTATCAGTGCCCGTTCTGTAAAAGGTTCTACGATACGACATTCGCGGACTTAAAAAAGAACTTCATAGACACCGGTAAGGTGAAGTTTGTCAGCCGTAACCTGCCGCTTTCCTTCCACAGTAACGCGAGAAAGGCAGCCGAGGCAGCTCTTTGCGCCGGAGAGCAGGATAAGTACTGGGAGATGAGGGAAAAGCTCTTTACAAACCAGGCCGCGCTCGAGGTCGATAAATTGAGGGTGTATGCAAAGGAGCTTTCTCTAAACGAGAAGAAATTCAACGCCTGCCTAGACGCCAACAAGGGCGAAAAGATAGACGCGGACACTAACGATGCCGGAACAATCGGCATACGCGGCACGCCAAGCTTCGTGCTCGCGCCAAGCAGTGGCGGCGACGATGTGGAGGGCGAGATAGTGGTAGGTGCGCAGCCCTACTCCGCCTTCGAGGCAAAGATAAACGAGCTTCTAAAGGCCGCGGACGCGAAGAAGTAATCCGTTTTTTACTGCGTAATAAAAATAGCCGGCGTTTTGCCAGGGATACGGCAGCACGCCGGCGCTTTGATTATGTATTCGCCTCCTGCCACGGGTTTTTTTCTTCACCTTCCTCTCTGTTTTATGTATAATGTCACGGAGTAACGGTATCCCATAAACCCATCCGGGAGGTCTGTGCCATGCTTAGCGAAAGCCAGAAGATGGCCGAAATCATAAACCTCGGCCTCGATATCTCGCAGTACAAGGATATGGACCTGATACTCGAGCGCATCCTTACGCTCGCAAGGCAGTTCGTCAATGCCGAGGCAGGCTCCATCTATATAAAAGAGGGCGAGAGGCTTAAGTTCAGCTACACCCAGAACGAGGTCTTTCAGGCAAAGCTCGAGCCCGGGAAAAAGCTCATCTACTCGACCTTCGAGATACCCATCAACAATAATTCCATAGCAGGCCACTCGGCAAGCGCCGACGAGATGCTAAACATCCCGGATGTCTACGAAATAGGCGACGACGTCACGTATTCCTTTAATAAGGAGTACGACAAGCTCACGAACTACAGGACAAAGTCGGTGCTCACGTTCCCGCTAAAGACCTCAAGGGGCGGCATCATCGGCGTTCTTCAGCTCATAAACGCTCGGGATAAGAGCGGCGCGGTGGCGGCCTTCCCAAAGGAGGATGAGCCCTTCATAAAGCACTTTGCCAATAACGCCGCAATCGCCATCGAAAGAGCGCAGATGACCAGGGCCATGATACTTCGCGTCAATAAGATGGCCGAACTCAGGGACCCCAAGGAAACAGGTGCGCACGTAAACAGGGTCGCGTCCTACGCGGCCGAGATATACGAGGTCTGGGCGGTAAAGCGCGGGCTCACGCACGACGAGATACAAAAGCACAGGGACGTTTTGAGGATGGGCGCGATGCTCCACGACGTCGGTAAAATCGCCATAGCGGACGCGATACTTAAAAAACCCGCGAAGCTCGACCCTGCCGAATACGCGGTAATGAAGACGCATACATACATGGGCGCAAGGCTCTTTACCGACAGGTACTCGGAGTTCGACGAGGCAGCAGCGGCAATCGCCCTCGACCACCATGAAAGATGGGACGGCAACGGGTATCCGGGGCATGTAGACGCGCTAACGGGAAAGGCGCTTCTTGGCTACGAGGACGGAAAGGGCGGGGCAAGGGGGAAAAAGGGCGAGGAGATACATCCCTTTGGCCGTGTTGTTGCCATAGCGGACGTTTACGACGCCTTAAGCTCCAAACGCGCGTATAAAGACCCGTGGGATGAGAACGAGGTTTTGGAAAATCTTCGAAGCGAGGCCGGTAAGCAGTTCGACCCGGACATGATAGAGGCCTTCTTCGCCTGCATAGACACCATAAAGAGCATCAGTAAGCGCTACAGCGAGATGTAGCGCGACGGCAAGGCAGATGGCTACGCACACACACTTAAACCCCTTTGGGCTTTTTCACGGCAAAGGGGTTTTGTTTTGACAGGCAAGCCGCCGATTTGGTTGGCAGGCGTGACGCCTGCACCCGAATGTAAAAGCGGTTATTGCGAGGAGGCCGTAGGCCGACGAAGCAATCTTATCCATGCTGTCATCCTGAACTTGATTCAGGATCCATATTATAAAAATCGAAATGCTGAACTAAAGTCAGCATGACAAAATTTCCGTCATTCCCGCGCAAGCGGGAATCCAGTGTCTTACCTTATTTCCTCCCCTTTGCAAGGGGAGGCGCGGAGGGGTAAGATTTGTCTGTCATCCCGAACTTGTTTCGGGATCTCGTTTTTATGGAAGCGAGATGCTGAACCAGGTTCAGCATGACCAAAATAGCCGTCCGTTTTATCCTTGCGTGGCTTCACGAACGAAGTAACATTGTAAAAACATTGATTACTCATTGTTAAACATGTAATATTCGGTAGTAGGGCATAGGGTGGGCACGGCCCTCTACTTGTATACGGAGAAGCAGATTGGTATTATGATAGGGATGCTAAAAAAGGCTGGTAAAACATTTTCGTCAGCGAAAGCTGAGGCAATTATAGCAAAAAAGACAAGTTGTACCATAAATTAAAACGATAAAAATAAAGAGGCACTGATGAAGAGACGGATTCTTGTATTTTTGTTTTGTTTGTTGCTCCCGGCGGCTGCGTGGGGCGATGATTTCGATTTTTTACAAGACGGGATTTCCAGGCCGTATACGTGTCTTGTGAGATCGGGAATGGCAGTGATTAAAAAGAATAGTAATTACTTTGGGAAGCATTCGTCCAAGGCTATCGAGTGCTATACTTTGCTTGGCCCTGAGGATTTATATTTTCTCGGTCTGGAACGGTCGCCGTATGAAGCGCTATCACTCGTTGGCACCATGCCACTCGACAATAAGGGAATACCGAGGTTCTCCGCTATATTGGACAAGGACTATCATGTGGAGACCATGCATTCACAATTGTTAATATACAGGCCCCAAAAACAAGAGCAACCGTTGATTGTTGTGCTGGCAGTATATGATTTTCGTTTTCATGCCTACCATGCAGGCAGATATGCTTTGGATGTTATTAGGGCCGAGCCGGATGGCTCGATGCCTATTACTCTTCATATGGATTTAGGAGAATGGGGGGATGCGGCGGCGGATAGCGGAGAATATAAATATTCGCATCCTAGTATCGCAGAGCCTGCGAAAGTTTTTATAATCATGGGCTTTGCAGTTGACTTCGAGCCAAAGGATGGGTATGGGGATATTCTGCTTTGGAAGAATAATTATATCTCTGCAAAGGTCGGGGATGAAAAATTTAATTTTATAAAGGAAGGGGAAGAGTTTCTTGTCATGTACTATGATAAGGATTCGAAAACACTCAAAGAGCCCAAGAAGGTTAAAATCGATAACAGCAAAGAGCTGAAGAGGAAACTCCTTTGGAGCAAGTTTGCGGAGTTTAGTCATAATCACGGATTTACGTTGGGCGAATAATGGGGAGCGTGCGTTAAAATGCGTTTTAATATGGAGGCAAAGTGCTTAAGGACGCAATAAAAATAGTGGTAATAATGGTTGTGTTAGCCATGCCGTCTTTTGCACAGGCGGACATAGAGGTTAGCTATGATATAGACGCTACTTACGAAGGAATTCCTGTCGACGACACAGGCAAAGTCGTTACTGTTGTTGCCGGGCTGGATGTCGCCAAATCAGGGTATACGAAGGTATTACGGTATGCGCTTACAGAAGGCAGGTACCTTTACTTTGTAGCCACGAAAAAGGCAGGTAAGGGCGAGGAGCTTGCGTTTGTTGAGCATGACTTCGAGACCGGAGAGCAGATTGTGATATGGACGTCGCCGCGCGCCGAGGGGCCGGGAAAGTCTGGCATTTATTCGCCGAATTTTATGATTAACAACGAATCTCACATTTATGCTTTGTTGATGTATGCCGATGAAGTTTTTACGGATAAATACTATACGGCAACAACGCATGTAAAGGTTTTTAAGAAAGACAGGAATGCCGGCGTGTATAATCCTTTTGGCGCGCGTGTTGTGGGCGAATCGAGCGTGTTGCTTGAAAAAAAGAAAGATATGAAGTACCGTTATCTTGCGGTTAGCGGAGATATAAATACTCCTGCAATAATAGTGGAGCCGAAGATTGTTGTTTTATATTTTCAGTCTTCCAGCAAGTTATTTCTAGGTAGTAGCCTCGATATTGTAATCTGGCAAAAAGTATATACGTCAAGGCGTGCAAATGAGAAAGGAAGCGATTTTGTATTGAGCGAGGAAAAATTTTCATCCATGTATAAGCCGCATTCTGAGAGGGGATTTACCGAATATAGGGATATAGAGGTAGACGATACTTTCAAGGAAGACCTTTTGATGGAGATAGACAGGTCAATGAGGCCTAAGGATGTTGATATATACCTCTGGTAGTTTTTGAAGCGTTAGATGCTTTTGATGGGTGATAGATAGTAAAACGTGAAGTAAACCGACACAATGTATATGACGAATGCGGAAAAAGAGGTTTACGAATTATTTGCTTGTTACGGCATTATTCCTGCTTCCGGCAGTTGCCG
>Ga0224495_10000381_pt1 | contig 36022 bp, 28 predicted proteins | sample SF_Jul11_sed_USG_FD_168128 | JGI IMG/M metagenome (GOLD analysis project Ga0224495, IMG submission 168128) | Sediment microbial communities from San Francisco Bay, California, United States - SF_Jul11_sed_USGS_4_1 | ecosystem: Environmental > Aquatic > Marine > Sediment | place: USA: California... | reverse complement strand
TGGAACAGATTTCCACGTCCTCGTCGGCGATGCGCGCGGCTTCCTGCCAGGCAGCCGCAGCACGTTCACCTTCCGGCAACGGCGCGAGGAAGGCGCGCATGCGCTCCACGCCCCAGCGCAGGTTCACCGCCGTCGGGCGCGCCAGCAGCAGCTTGTCGCAGCTCGCCTTCAGCGCGGCATCCGACGCATGATCCTTCATCGACAGCGCGACGCCGTAAGCCCCCGTTACCCCGATCAGCGGCGCGCCGCGAACCTGCATATCCTTGATCGCACGCTCGGCATCGCGCATCGTCTCCAGCCGTACGGTCTCGAAGATGTGCGGCAGTTTGGTCTGGTCGATGATCTCCACCGCCGTATTGTCGGCGGCGGGCCAGATGGTGCGATAGGGGGTTCCGTTGATTTTCATAAATATTCAATTATTGGGTTGTGGCTAACTTCACCGGCTTAATTACAATTTCAAACGAAGTATTATCAAGTTTCGCCTGATACCAATTGATATGCTTATATCCCTTGACATTTCTAAGCGCATTAATTATTTCCTTATCTTGCGCAGACATCCTTTCTCCAAGAATTACTTCAGTTACCGCTTCAATTGGAAAATCGAATAAATGAGCAGGGTAAGGTTGCCTTTCAATAATCTTGGATGCGTCAGCTAGTGGCATAAGCATTCGCCACTCAGATTCATATTTCCACTTCAAACTTTTTACAAAAAATAATTCTTCGCCATTCGTATTCATTAAATTTATTACTGGCGGTTTTTCTCTGTAGTCAATTTTCCTTAGATGCCGCATTTCATCAACATCGGTTTTCCTCTGATTAAAAAACTGATGGGCTGCATCAAATCCAATTACATAACCTCTATGTTCATCCGCATAATGAGACCACATCAACTCATGGTTACAAACTTCAGAAAGAGATAGGGCACCCAATAAGGAGTTTGTTGTCATTTGGAGCATCTCTGGCAATAAACCCACAAGTTGCCGCTCCATTCCAACAACCCCATTTTTTACATGCTCCCTTTGGCTTTCTGCCAACTGAATAAAATCTTCCTTGGAAATATATGCGCTGATTATGGGGTACTTGGAATATTCATCCTTGATAAGCTGTACAAAATCTCTATCAACTAGACTTCTTATCTCATCTTCTTCTGCGATTCTATTAATGTTTGGATTTAGCTCAAATGGATCATTGAAATCACCATACTGTGTAAATCTGATCGAACAGTCCCGAATGACATCGATTCTGGAAGGCGGCAGGTATTTATATAGATTCATAATCAAACCTTATAGCCTGGAAGCTCTTTAGTCACCTTCAAACTCACACAGCGAAAAAACTTTTTGACCAAGTTTTTCCAGCCTTGCCCTACCCCCGATATCCGGCAGGTCAATGACGAAGCAGCACTCGACGATCTTGCCGCCCATCTTGTCGATCAGCTTGCAGGCGGCTTCGGCGGTGCCGCCGGTGGCGATCAGGTCGTCCACCAGCAACACCTTCTCGCCTTTCGAAATCGCGTCGGTGTGGATCTCGATGCGGTCGGTGCCGTATTCAAGTTCGTAGTCGTGGCCGATGGTCTCGGCGGGCAGCTTGCCCTTCTTGCGGATTGGCACGAATCCCTTGCCCAGCGCGTAGGCGAGCGGTGCGCCGAGGATGAAACCGCGCGACTCGATGCCGGCGATCTTGTCGATCTTCTCGTCCTTGTAGCGGCGCACCAAGTCGTCGATGGTGACTTTGAATCCGACCGGGTCTTTCAGCAGCGTGGTGATGTCGCGGAACTGGATGCCCTGCTTGGGGTAATGGGGGACGGTTCTGATTCGAGACTTGATTGGCATTTAAAAAACCTCCATAAATTTACTGCGCGATTCGATAGCTGCGTTGCGCGGTACTCGCTCATCACCTACCGACGTGGTATGTCTTAGTCGCTGCGTTCCGGGCGCCTTGCTCTCGAACCGCTCGCTACAATTTCTGGAGGTTTTCTTACCTCTTCTCATATTCTTCTACTTTTTCAGCATCCGCCCTGCTACCGCGGACAGTTTCTCGACCATCTTCGCGTCGCGCGCCTCCGGCGCGGTGATGATGGCGTATTGCAGCGCGCTGCGGCAGCCGCAGTCGCAGGCCTTGGCATCGCTGCCCACTAGCGGCGCAACCGTCTTCACCAGCGCACGCGCCTTATCGGCATTCGCCAGCAGCACCTTGACGATCGCGTCGACGGTGACGCTGTCGTGGTCGGGATGCCAGCAGTCGTAGTCGGTGACCATCGCGACGGTGGCGTAGCAGATCTCGGCTTCGCGCGCGAGTTTGGCCTCGGGCATGTTGGTCATGCCGATCACGTCGCATTTCCACGAGCGGTACAGTTCGGATTCGGCCAGGCTGGAGAACTGCGGGCCTTCCATCACCAGGTAGGTGCCGCCGCGCACGACCTGGATGCCGGCCTGATTCGCCGCCGCGTGCAGGTGGTCGCCGAGGCGCTTGCACACCGGATGCGCCATCGACACATGCGCGACCAGGCCGCTGCCGAAGAAGCTCTTCTCGCGCGCGAAGGTGCGGTCGATGAACTGGTCGACGATGACGAACATGCCGGGCGACAGGCTCTCGTGCAGTGAACCCACCGCGCTGACCGAGACAATGTCGGTCACGCCGAGTCGTTTCAGCGCGTCGATGTTGGCGCGGAAGTTGATCTCCGAGGGCGGTATCTTGTGCCCCCTGCCGTGGCGCGGCAGGAAAGCAATGGATTGTCCGTTCAACTCGCCGATCAACACTTCGTCCGATGGTTCACCAAATGATGACTCTGCTTTTACCCAGCGCGTGTTTTCGAGCCCCTCGATGTTGTATACGCCGCTACCGCCGATGATGGCGAGCATCCCCTTTGCCATTCCCTTCTCCCCTTTCTTCAGATTTTATAACTATCCTTCTTACTCGACCGGCCCTTCTGCCAGCGTTTTATAGATATAGCTCTGCAGCACCGTGCGCACATGCTCGTCCGGTTTGATGAATTCCAGTTCGTGCGCCGTCACCTCATCCTTTTCGCCCTGCGGTGTCTCCTGCCAGCTGCTCCTGATCGCCGTCGTAACGACCAGCACCTGAACCATGCCGTTCAGCGGCAACTGGAACAGGATGTCAAACTGATTCCCGGTATCGCCGAGCTTGCGCTTCGCGCGCACCGTCATCCCGGACATGCCCAGCACAGTGATACGCAGCGGTGTCTTGATCGTGCTGCCCTGCACATTACTGTTCTTCCGCTCTATCCAGCCGGTCAGCGCGGGAGGCTTGATGTGCAAATCGGCGTGCATGGTCATGCCTTCGACCTCTGCGGGGAACGTCAGGCTCATGCTTGGTTCGGGGGCTTGGACGGATCCCAGTACTTGCGCACTGAACTCGTAGAGTTTGTTCCCGGAAAGCACGCGCACCAGGAAATCATGCCCGTCTTCGAACGGCAAAGGCACATCGTCCTTGAGTGGATGCGAAACGACGATCTCCCTGCCATTCTCGATACCGATCAGCCTGACGTAATAGCGCAGCTGGTCACCCATCGAGTCCTGCAACTGGATCGCGTCACCGGCGCGCAGGTCGAGCAACTGTCGGCTGTCGATCCGTTCCATGTCGATCACGCTGAATTGCGATTTATCGCTCATACAGACTCCTCGCGCCCCTGGCCTTTCAATCGGTTATCGGCACGCGCGAGGTCAGCGCGCACATCAACTCATACCCCACCGTCCCGGCGGCACGCGCCACTTCGTCGATGGGCATATCTTCGCCCCACAGCACGACGGGGCTGCCGATTTCCGCCTGCGGCAAATCGCTCAAATCCACGCAAAGCATATCCATCGAGATGCGTCCCACTGTCCGGGTGCGCCGCCCGTCCACCAGTATCGGCGTGCCATTCGGCGCGGAACGCGGATAGCCATCCGCATAACCGCAGGCCACTACGCCGATACGCATACTGTGTTCGGCACGGAAGATCGCAGCGTAGCCGACCTCGTCTCCGGCACGCAACTCCTGTATCGCGATGATACGGCTGCTCAGCGTCATCGCCGGTTTCAGGCCTAACTCTTGCGCGCTGACATCGGCAAAGGGCGACGCGCCGTACAGCATGATGCCGGGGCGTACCCAGTCGCCATGCGCCTCGGGGTAACGCAACAGCGTCGCGGAATTCGCCAGCGAGCGCGGCACGCGGTAGGGGGAGGCAATGTCGTTGAACAGTGCCAGCGGTGCGGCGATGCCGCGCGCTTCATCGGCGTTGGCGAAGTGGGTCATCAGCGTGATGTCGCGCACAGCGCGATGGCGGCGCAATTGCTCCATCACCTGTGCCACCTGCTGCGGCACAAAACCAAGGCGGCCCATTCCAGTATTAACCTTGAGCCATATATCGAGTGTACCGCGCCCCGGATATGCATCCAGCATCGCAATCTGCTGCGCGCTATGGATCACACAGGCCAGGCCATATTCGGCAATGGTGGGCAATTCGTCCGCACCAAAAATGCCTTCCAGCATCAGGATGGGCTGACGGTAACCCGCCTCGCGCAACTTCACCGCATCGGCAATGTCCAGCAGCGCGTAGCCGTCCGTTGCGGATAGCGCCTCGGCGGCGCGTAGCAAACCGTGGCCGTAACCGTCCGCCTTGATAACGGACATGATGCGCGCAGAAGTGGTGCGGCGGGCTACACCCAGATTATTTTCAAGCGCGCTCTGGTTAATATAGGCTTGTATCGGGCGTGGCATAAAACTGAGTGATCCAGAGTATTTTGAATTTGACTAATAATAGCAGGAGCAGTACTTTCATGATATAAAACGCCCTCGTAAAAATAACATAGCTGAATGAATCCCGGTTTCCACATCATCCTCGCGGCGCAATTTTCTTGGCTACTGCCAGACCGCGCTGCAGTCTTTAACGTGCTTCGCACATTAGCCTACGCCGAAAAAACATGAACCTCGGTTTCTACATCATCCTTGCAGCACAGTTCTTTTCGGCGCTCGCGGACAATGCCCTGTTGTTTGCCGCCATTGCCCTGCTTAACGATTTAAGCTCGCCGACCTGGCATACGCCGGTATTGCAACAGTTCTTCATCTTCTCCTACATCGTACTCGCGCCCTTCGTCGGCGCATTCGCCGATTCATTGCCCAAGGGGCGCGTGATGTTCATCAGCAACATCATCAAGCTGTCGGGCTGTGTCGCCATGCTGGCCGGACTCCATCCGCTGCTGGCCTACGGGCTGGTCGGTCTGGGCGCAGCAGCCTATTCTCCGGCAAAATACGGCATCCTCACCGAATACCTGCCGTCCAGACTGTTGGTCAAGGCCAACAGCTGGATGGAAGGCCTGACCGTTGCCGCCATTGTGCTCGGCGCTGTGGTTGGCGGTGTGCTTATTAACCCGAATATCACCGAATCCATCTTGCAGCACCTGCATATCCCGCTGGTCGACAGCATCGCCAAGCTGGCCATATTCACCATCGCTGTGATCTATATTGCCGCAGCGATCTTTAACCTGTACATCCCGCATGTGCCGATAGAGCACAAGCCAGTCAGTCGCAACCCTGTGTACCTGACAAGGAATTTCTGGCACTGTTTCCGCCTGCTATGGAAAGATCCGCTAGGCCAGGTATCGCTGGCAGTCACCACGTTATTCTGGGGCGCAGGTGCAACTTTGCGCCTGCTGCTGCTGGCTTGGGCTGCCGTGGCACTTAATTTCGACATCAGCGCCGCCGCCAAGCTCACCGCCTGGTTCGCGATCGGCATCGCCATCGGTGCGGTACTGGCGGCAAAGCTAGTCCAGCTCGAGCATTCAGTAAAAGTATTGCCGGTCGGCATCGCAATGGGTATAGCGGTCCTGCTGATGATCCCGATTACAAACAGCATGGTGGCGGTAGCATTGCTGATTGCGCTGGGAACAATGGGCGGTTATTTCGTCGTGCCGATGAACGCGCTGTTGCAGCATCGCGGCCACCTGCTGATGGGCGCCGGACGTTCCATCGCTGTACAAAATTTCAATGAGAACCTGAGCATCTTCGCAATGCTCGGACTGTATGCAATGATGGAAAAAATGGAATTGCATATCTACTACATCATACTGGTGTTCGGCCTGTTGCTGGCGGGGATCATGGCCGCTCTATATAGAAAGCACAGGCATGATCAGGACATGGGGCAGATCTAGACAAACATAACACCCAGGATTCAAGCGCCCGGTAATTCCGCCAGCAGCTTCGCGAAATCCTTGATCGGTAACGGCTTGCTGAACAGATACCCCTGATAAGCCATACAACCGTTTTCCTTCAGAAATTCGTACTGCTCCATTGTTTCTACGCCTTCGGCTATCACATTCAGGCGAAAATTCTTTGCCAGACCGATAATAGTTTGCACCATCACCGCATCATTCATGTCAGTGGTGATATCGCGCACGAAGCTCTGGTCAATCTTGATCTGGTCGAGCGGTAATTTTTTCAGATAGGATAACGAAGAATAACCCGTGCCAAAATCGTCCATCGACAATCTGACTCCCAGCGCTTTTATGGCGTGCATCTTGGCCACAACATCGGCGACATCGCTCAAAACCACGCTCTCGGTCAATTCCAGCTTCAACCGTGAAGGGTCGATCCGGTGAGCGCGCACATATGCCGCAATGTTATCCACAAAATCGTGCATCCTGAACTGCTGGCCACTGACGTTGACCGCGAGAATCAATTCGCGAGTCAATTCTTTTTTGCTCCATTCTGCCAACTGACGGCAAGCCGTATCCAGTACCCAGTTCCCAACATCCAGGATCAGCGAATTTTCCTCGGCGATGGGGATGAATTGTGCGGGCGGCACCATGCCGCGCTTGGGATGATGCCAGCGCACCAGCGCTTCCGCACCGAGCGGGCGAAATTCACTGTCGATCTGTATCTGGTAATGCAACTGCAACTGGTTGCCGTTCACGGCGCGGCGCAGGTCAGCCTCCAGCTCGGCGCGTGCCTCCACCGCCTCCTGCATGTCCGGATCGAAGAATCGCACCATATTCCGGCCAGAATCCTTAGCCTGATACATCGCCAGATCGGCATGCTTCAGCAGATCCTCCACCGTTTCGTCGTTATCGCAATACAAGCTCACGCCGATGCTGGGCGAACTATGTACTTCATGACCAATGATCTGATAAGGGGCAACCAGGGAGGCGCGTATCTTCTCGGCGATCAGCGCAACTTTTTGCAGAGCGGATTTTTCGTCTGTACCAAGCTCTTCTACAAGTATTACGAACTCGTCTCCCCCCAGACGCGACACGGTATCCACTTCCCGCACACACGCCTGGATACGTAGTGCCACTTCAACCAGCAACAGGTCGCCGTAATTGTGACCCAGCGTATCATTGATGGTCTTGAACCGATCCAGGTCGAGGAACAATACTGCGCCGTATTGATTGCTGCGCACCGATGCCGACAGCGCAGAATGGAGACGATCCAGCAACAGGCGGCGGTTGGGCAACTTGGTTAGTGCGTCGTAAAACGCCAGATAGCGTATCTCCTCTTCGGCATGCTTGCGTTCGGTGATGTCGTTGAATATACCTACATACCCGGCCAATTCTCCCGATTCCTCCTTGACCGCCGTGATGGTCAACGACTTCGGATACACACTCCCGTCCTTGCGCCGATCCCACATCTCGCCGCTCCACGTACCGGAGCGTTTCAATTCCTGCCACAAGTCCGCATAGAATTCCTTGCTCTGGCGACCGGAACTCAACAGGCGCGGATTCTTTCCGATGACCTCTTCCGCGCTGTAACCAGTCAGCTCAGTAAATGCGCTATTGACGCGGATGATGTTGACATTGGCATCAGTGATCATGATCGCCTCATGTGTCTCGAACGTCACCGCCGCGATACGCAGTGTCTCCTCGGTGAGTATCTGCGCGGTGATATCCTGCACCGCACCTACCGAGCGCAGCGGCTTGCCCGATGTGTCGAAATCGCTGTAACAATGTTCGCGCACCCATTTGATGCGCCCGTCCCCCATCTTCAGGCGGTGTTCGATGTCGTATGGATTCTTGTCTTGCAGCGATTGCGTGTACGCCCGGCTCACTTTATCGCTGTCATCCGGGTGAACCACGTTCAGGAAATTTTCATAGGTCGGCTTGAACTGCGCCGGGTCGAGCTCGAATATCCGGTACACCTCATCCGACCAGCGCAACTCGTTGCGCACCAGATCGTGTTCCCAGCTTCCCAGGTGCCCCATCTGCTCGGCCTCGTTGAGCAGATCGCGGCTATGCTGCAATTCGAGGCGGGCACGCTTGAGTTCGGTGATGTCGCGCAGGAAAGATGCAAACTGCCGTGTTTCTGGCATGAATATGACGTTCACCTCGATGTCTAACTCATGTCCGTCCTTGTGGCGGTGGCGCGTCTCGAAACGGGCAAAGCCATCGGCCATGATTTTTTCGATATTCGCCTTTATTTCTTCAGGTTGTTGTTGAGCCTCCAGTTTGCTGATGTGCATACCCAGCAGCTCATCCACATAATAGCCGACCATCTTTGCGTAAGCCTTATTGGTTTCCTGCACATTGCCCTGCAAATCGACAATCAAGAAACCATCATTGGAAAGGTCGATCACCTGCTTGTGCCGCTTAAGCACCTCTTCCGCCTGTTTTCGCACGGTAATATCGGTGCGTATCGCAACATACTGGAAAGGCTTGCCGTTGCCGCGCATGTAGGGAACGATGGTGGTAAGCAACCAGTATAAGTGTCCGTACTTGGTACGGTTGCATATCTCGCCATGCCACACATCTCCCCCCGCAATAGTGCGGTACATGTCCCGGAAAAATTCTTTGGGGTGCACCCCGGAATTCAGCAGGCGATGGTTCTGTCCGAGCAACTCCTTGCTCGAATAGCCACTGATCTCGCAAAACTTGTTGTTGACGTAGGTGATCTTTCCTTGCACGTCCGTGATCGCGACGATGGCATGCTGATCCAGCGCAAACTTCTGGTAGCGCAATTCCTCCAAGGCTTCCAGCGCCTGCTGGCGGCTTTTCTTCAGCACATCCTCGGCTCGCAGTTGCTCAGTAATGTCCAGGCAGATACCGAGCAGGTGCGTCGGCTGCCCTTCCGCATCGTAGATGCCGATCTTGCGAGTGTGCAACTGGCGTGCCTCACCGCTGCGCGTCGTGATAGATTCCTGAGGGATATCGATCAGGCGATGGCTGACCAGCACTTCGCGGTCGGTAGCAGCATAAGACTCGGCCTGTTCTCTCGGGAACAGATCAAAGTCGCTTTTCCCCAGCATTTCCTGTTCCGCATAGCCGGTCAGCTCTTCAGCAGCACGGTTGAACTTCTCGACCTTAAGGTCGCTGGCACGCTTGACGAACAACATGGCAGGCAAGTTCGCAATGATGGTATCGAGAAGGCTTTTTGACTGCCTCAATTCTTCGGTGCGTTGCGCCACCTGGTATTCCATGTTGTGGTACAAGTCCTGCAATTTCTCGGTCATCCGGTTGAACGCTTGCGCGAACAACCCCAGCTCGCCGGGCGCGGATTCGTCCGCCCGCGCCTGCAGATTTCCCATTGCCATATTGCCGACGCTGCGCGCCAAGTCGTTCAACGGTCGGCTGATCTGGCGGCCAAAGTAGTAGGCCAGCCACCCGATCACCAACAGCAACCCCAGGATCAATTCGATCATTACGATCCGTTGATTGTGGATGGAGGCGAACACCTCATCCGCATCGATCTTGACCACCATGCCCCAGGACAGCTCGGGCAGATAGTGCCAGGCCGCCACGATCTCCTTGTCGCGATAATCCGTCCTGATGCCGGCGCCGGATTCCCCGTCCACCGCCGCGAACATCTGCGCCACCTTGTCATCACGATGATCAAGATGGAATTTCAGTTCGGCATCCTCCTGATATTTGAGCGGCGTGGCAAACAGGATGCCGTCGCCATCCCGCTGCGCGAAAGTCACCTCGCCGCTTTCGCCCAGCCCGGTCGCATCCCGTGCCACCTTGTAAAACAGCGCCGTATCGAGCTGCGCGGCAAACACCCCCTTGAATCTTCCCTCCACCAGGATAGGCGCGGCGATGAACAACGCCGGAGCCGATGAGGGTGCATAAAATTCATACCCGGAGATCACCGGCTCCAGCGTCATGCTGGCCGTGCGGAAAGCCTGTGCCAATTGCGAATCGCGGTACGTGCCGATAAGCAGGTTGGTGGCGAGATCGGCTTCCTGCTTGCGGGTATAGACGATCTCGCCCTGCGGCGTGATCAGGAACACGTCATAGAACTTTTCATCCCCCCCCACATAGCGGTCGAAATAACGGTGCAAATCCGCCGTTTCACGTGCATATTTCACGTTAGTCTTACGCGCAGCATAGCCTCCCGGCAACGACGCGATCGAAAGCCTGACCCGCCCGGACATGGCGATCAGGCGCACATCGTGCTCGCGCTCATCCAGGTAGCTCCTGATCTGGATCACTTTCTTATCGGCAAGACTGGATATCCCGCTCAACGTTATCGATCGTATCGTTGCCTCGTCACCCCGCAGGTTTAAATAACTGAAAACCGCCAAAGGCAAAACGGACACCAACAGGAAAAGTAACCACAGGCGGGTGACGATCCTCATCGCGAACCCTCCGTCATCGCGGTGCCATGTTCATGCAAAATGAAAAATGGAAACGGGGCTGGTTTGATAGCACGACCCGATTGCCAGACGATGTCGAACTGGCCATCGGCTCTCGCCTGGCCGATACGCGCGATCTTCCACAGGTGCACCGTGTCCGAATCGACCGACACAATGCCTTCCGGCGCTTGCAGTGTCTGCTGCTGCAAGCCTGTTAAAAGTGAATCGGTATCGCGTTTCCCTATGCCTCGCATCGCGTTGACCCATATTTTCACCGCGATGTAGGCCGATTCCATCGGGTCATCCACCACACGTTCCTGCCCGAAGCGCTTGCGGAACCGTTCGATGAAGGCCCGGTTCTCGTCGCTGTCGATGCTCATGAAATAATTCCAGGCGGCATAGTGCCCGGCCACCAGTTCCGGCCCGATCGCGGCCAACTCGGCCTCGGCGATACTGGTGGAAAACACCGGGATGTCTTCGGCCTGGATGCGGGCTTTTTTCAGCGCCTGGAAAAAATAGCGGTTGCTGTCGCCGTTCAGGGTATTCACGATGAAATCGGGATGTCGCTTCGCAATGTCCTGGACGATCCCGTCAAAATCCTGCCAGCCCAGCGGGACATACTGCTCGGCGACGGACTGACCGTCCTTGGCCGACAGCAGCTTCTTGGCGATGTGATTCGCCGTACGCGGAAATATGTAGTCCGAACCGATCAGGTACGCGCGCTTGCCGCGTTGTTGCATCGCCCAGGCCACCATCGGGACAAGCTGTTGGTTGGGCACCGCGCCAGTGTAGATAGTACTGGAGGATCGTTCCATTCCCTCGTACTGCAAAGGATAGAAAAGAAATTTGTGATGAGTTTTCACCACGTTATTGACGGCCACTCGACAACTTGATGTCCAGCAGCCGAACAAGGCTTGCACGCCATCCTGCATGATGAATCTTTCGGCTTGTAGTGCGCAATTAGCGTCGTCCGAGCGGCAGTCGCCGACGATCATCTCGATCTGCGCGCCGTTGATTCCGCCCTGTTGATTGGCCTCTTCCACGGCCAGCCGCAGCGCGTCCACCAAGGGCGCTTCGCTGATCGCCATCGTGCCGGTTAGCGAATACAGCACGCCGATCTTGATGCTGCCCTGTCCCTTCTTATCACCTTTATATTGTCCATAGAAAAACATCCCCACGAACAATGAAGCAACCAATATCCAACCGAATTTGATACGGAGCAAGTTTTGCATAAGTTCCAATAAGCTTTATGCGTGCAGCATGAATTCTAACAAAAGAAACCTTACTAACAAAATCAACTAATTTCCCGATCTATACTTAAAAACTAGAAATACAGACAACACCCCGCACGCCCCATGTACCCCAGCATAAGTCGTACCACACTTTGGATTTCTTTGTGCAATTTGTCGATATCTCCCATTTCACGGCATTTAAGGTGGTGATACCCAGCCGATAGCCCCGATCTGACCCGCAATGCAACACTTGAATCCAAGCGTATATCGTGAGAACATAAGCATGTTGTCCAACTGCTATCAGGTTTTAACATAATGTTTTTCTTAACCCGCTTACTCCCCCTTACCCTGTTATTACTGTTTGCAACGCTCAGCACCAGTGTATCCGCTGATGAAGGCTCAGGGAAAGCCCGTTACCAGCATTCCATTCAGGCTGCAGAGTCATGCGATTCTTGCCACGCCAAAAATCAGGTAGATGTCTTTACCTCCGGCATGGCTAACGATTGCAATGAGTGCCACTCATCCGATGAAAGCAACTTTATCGCGGAAGTGGCAGAGGTGAAAAAAGGGTTCACCGATGTGTATGCCGACAAGCTGAAATACGAACATCTTGAAAACATAACCGAAGGCATGAGCGTGTCGATGTTTTATAAGGACACCCGAATCGGTAAAGAACCGAACGAGATGATTTCCATTCCGGCCGGACCATTTATCCGCGGGTCGAATCACCGTCTCCCGGACGAAGGGCCTGAATACACAGCGGAGACCAAGGCATTCCTGATCGACAAGTATGAAGTCACCAATCTGCAATACAAGCAGTTTATCGACGCCACCAACCGCAAGTCGCCCAAGCATTTCCGTAACCGCACTTACCCTGAAGGAAAGATCGATCACCCGGTAGTCTGGGTTTCATGGTACGACGCCCATGATTATTGCGAGTGGGCAGGCAAACGCTTGCCGACGGACATCGAATGGGAAAAGGCCGCTCGCGGCACGGATGGCAGGGATTATCCATGGGGCGATGATTTTGACGTAAACAAGGTTAATTCTCCGGTACGTTGGGTTTCCCTCAACATGCCGGGCGACACCACTCCGGCTGGAGCTTTCGAAGGCGGGAAGAGTCCTTATGGCCTGTACGACATGTCCGGCAACGTCTGGGAATGGACCGATTCCTGGTACACGCAGTATCCCGGCAATGAATGGCCAAGCGAAAATTATGGCGAACTGTACAAGGTTTTAAAGGGCGGTTCATGGTGGGATTGTTCTTTCTATCAGTGCGGCGTTTCCGCCCCCTCTTTCAACCGCAGTTATTTCAAACAAAACATTAAAAATTCAAGCTTCGGCTTCAGGTGCGCTAAAGATGAAAAATAGACAATTACTGATTGGTGGTATTTTTTGCCTGGCCCTGGCCGGTTGCTCGACACCTTCAGCCAAGGTCGGCGGCAAGAGTATGGTGCTGATCCCTGGCGGTGAATTCCAGATGGGCTCAGACAAGAAGGATGATCCTCGCATGTGGCGCGATGCCAATGCGCTCAACCCGTATGGCTTCCTTGACCGGTTATACATGGATGAACAGCCCAGGCATGCAGTTAGCCTGCCCGATTACATGATAGACGTTTATGAAGTTACCAACGCACAATACCGCGAATTCGTGTTCGCAACCCATCAACCCATGCCCTATGCATGGGTCAGGAACGGTTACGATCTGAGCCACGATCTTCTGAGTTATACCTCTGTCGAAAATTTGCGCAAGATAGCAACGGATAAATTCAGGCTAGATATGGATACCACCCAGATGTCTCACGATGCCCTGCTTGCCGAATTGGACAAAATACAGAGCGCTCGCGACAACTTGCCGGTAACATCGGTATCCTGGTTTGATGCCAACAACTATTGCCTGTGGGCTGGTAAGCGCCTGCCCACCGAAGCTGAATGGGAAAAAGCCGCGCGAGGACCAAATAGCACCGAATATCCGTGGGGCGACGACTGGGATCCAAAGAATATCAATGTTATGTCTGACGATGATGAGATCCCGTATTCTGCTGTGGGATCCTTTCCTGCCGATCAGTCCGCATATGGCGTATACGACATGGCCGCCAACGTTGCAGAATGGGTTGCGGATTGGTACCAGCCCTATCCGGGAGCAAAGCCTTATGACAACAAATTCTATGGTACAAAACAACGCGTGGTCAGGGGCGGAATGGCGAGTTCAGGCCATTACGATTCGATCAGTGTAGTATTCCGGTCCGCTAAACGCACCCACTTGCTTCCCATGACTGCGCTAATCGATCTTGGATTCAGATGTGCAAAGGATGCAGATAAACCCAAGGACGTAAATCAATAATTTCGTACCGGATCGCCTGTCACCTCGTACGCCACACACTGATGTGTGTGACAGCTAGTGCTACACGAGAGCATCCCCGATCATGGTTAATTCCGATACAGGACTAATTTTTAGGCAATATATATTATTTTAATTCGTACCCATCAGACTCTTTTGGTTATGTATAATGCAGCCTCCACGCACCCTGCCAATCGGTGCGCTGGTTTCCCGGTTTATTCCCGATCGTTCCGATCACTTGATTCGTCTGCCCCGATTGGTGTTGCTCTGCTTGAGCGACAGGCCGCCGCAGGAGTATTACATTGTCAGAAATTACCAAGCTATCACAAGATATCACTTTTGCCAGCCTGAATCTGGCCCCCCCTTTATTGCGTGCAATCGCCGATGCCGGGTATACCCACCCTACGCCGGTTCAATCGCAGGCGATTCCGCTGATTCTCGCAGGAGGGGATCTTCTGGCTGGCGCCCAGACAGGCACCGGTAAAACTGCCGGCTTTACCTTACCGGTATTACAGCTCCTGGCCGCGAAACCTGCTGCGAATCCCCGCCCCGGTAGCCCGCGTTGCCTGATCCTGACCCCCACGCGCGAACTCGCCGCACAGGTGGAGGAATCCGTACAGACTTACGGCAAATATCTGGCACTGAAATCCATGGTGATGTTCGGCGGTGTAAATATCAACCCGCAGATCAAAACACTGAAAGAACCAGTCGATATTCTGGTCGCCACCCCCGGACGCCTGCTGGATCACGTCGGGCAAAAAACGCTTGACCTATCGACCGTTGAAATCCTGATCCTGGATGAAGCCGACCGCATGCTGGACATGGGATTCATCCGTGACATCAAAAAAATTCTCGCGCTACTGCCTAAGCAGCGCCAAAACCTGCTGTTCTCTGCTACCTTCTCGGACGAGATCAAGACATTGGCCGATGGCCTGCTGCACAACCCCGGCTATGTCGAAGTAGCGCGCCGTAACTCTACGGTAGAGCTTATAGAACAAAGCGTTCACCTGGTACCGCAAAAACTGAAGAGTTATCTGCTCGCTCACCTGATCAAGCATAACGAATGGAAACAGGTGCTGGTGTTCACCCGCACCAAACACGGCGCCAATAGGCTGGCAGAAAAACTGGCTGCCGCTGACATTCCGGCGATGGCAATCCACGGCAACAAAAGCCAGTCTGCCCGCACCAAGGCGCTAGCCCAGTTCAAGGAGGGGTCGTTACCGGTATTGGTTGCCACCGATATTGCTGCACGTGGACTGGATATCGATCAATTGCCGCATGTGGTGAATTTTGAATTGCCAAACGTGCCGGAAGATTATGTACACCGCATTGGCCGCACCGGCCGCGCTGGCAGCAATGGCGCCGCAGTCTCGCTGGTGGATAGCGAAGAATTCCAACATCTCAAGAACATCGAACGCCTGATCAATCACTCGATTCCAAAAATTGCGGTTGACAGCTTCATTCCTCCGGCCAATATTCCCGCCGATGCGGCTCGCCCACCTCGCCCGCAGCACGGGCAGCGACGTCACAGCAATACCACCGCAAACACACAGCGCCCGGGGGGACATAAGACACGTAATGGTCAGAGTCGGAACAAGCCGCTTCAACGGCAACACAACGGCCATCAAGTCCGCGCTGCCCACCACCCCGTCTTCGCACAACAACCACATCCACCCCACAAAGCAGGAGAACCGCTACTATCTGAAGCTGCGCGCCATCAGGCAATGCCGCAACCCGGTCTTTTCCAACCTGCGCCCCACGCGCGGCGGGAACGCAGCGGCGGGAAATCGCATGGCTTTCCGCGTGGCCGCAGCCGCGGCTAATACAACACTGGTGAATGCAAGCAGAATGTCAGCGGCGACTGGCAATCCACACGGCGCAAAAACGACTATTTTTGCCTTGTCGGCTTGCGTGTATAGACGGTCGATTCTCCGTCTATAGTCAAGGTAAGCTTATCACCCGCCATGTAGTAAGGAATCGCTCTCGAACTATTTTTTCCTGTAAGCCGAATCAGCCCGCCCCCATCAGCAGCGTAGTAGTATCTTTTACCCTTAAAGTTAATGGTACCGTTGTTCTTGAACGTGATGCTTCCTTTTTCACTGTACCAAGTACCCCTGATTGCCGACGAAAGCGTTTCTATGGCATAGCTGGGGGTTGACCACACCAGAACAAAATATATCGCCAACAACAAAACTCCTCGCACAAAATTCATGACACCTCCTGAGGACTGGTAATAGGCCGTACGGTAAAATTCCTTGCATTTCTTGTCAACGGGCTTGACGCCCCTCCCATTGTCCTGATGCCAGTCCGTCCAGTGTCCAGTCGCCGATCGCATAGCGGATCAGACGCAGCGTAGGCAGCCCCACTGCCGCGGTCATGCGCCGCACCTGGCGATTCCTGCCTTCGCATATCGTAAGTTCGATCCAGCTCGTCGGTATCGCCTTCCGTTCGCGGATCGGCGGGTTTCGCGGCCACAAGCCTTCCGGCTCATCGATCAGACGCGCCTCGGCGGGCAAGGTCACCCCGTCCTTGAGCCGTACGCCGCTGTGCAATTGCGACAGCGTCGCCTGATTCGGCACTCCTTCCACCTGCACCCAGTAAGTCTTGGTTAGTTTGTGCTTCGGATCGGTGATGCGATGCTGCAACTTGCCGTCGTCGGTCAGCAACAGCAATCCCTCGCTATCGGTATCCAGCCGCCCGGCGGGATAAACATCGGGAACAGCGATATAATCGGCCAGCGTCGGATGCAGTCCGTCACGGCTAAATTGGCAGATCACGCCATAGGGCTTGTTGAACAGCAGGATGCGACTCATCTCACCTTCCGCATTGGTTTATTGACCGGCTAACCGGCTGGCCTGAAGTATACAAATAAAAGCGATCTGAATTTCAATCATCGAGAAAAACATGACAACCCAGAAAATCATCTACACCCTGACCGACGAAGCGCCTCGACTGGCGACCTATTCCCTGCTCCCCATCGTGCAGGCCTTCACCCGTGCGGCCGGCGTGACGGTCGAGACGCGCGACATCTCGCTGGCCGGGCGCATCCTCGCGAACTTTCCCGAGTACCTGACGACCGTGCAGAAAATCTCGGATCAACTGACCGAACTGGGCGAACTGACACTCAAGCCGGAAGCGAACATCATCAAGCTGCCCAACATCAGCGCCTCCATCCCGCAACTGAAGGCTGCAATCAAGGAACTGCAATCGCAAGGCTATAAAGTGCCGGACTTCCCCGATGCCCCGAAGACCGATGCCGAAAAAGACATCAAGGCGCGCTATGGCAAGGTACTCGGCAGCGCGGTGAACCCGGTGCTGCGCGAGGGCAACTCCGACCGCCGCGCCGCCGCCTCGGTCAAACAATATGCACGCAAGCATCCGCACCGGATGGGCAAATGGTTGCCCGACTCGAAGACCCGTGTTGCACACATGACCGGCGGCGACTTCTACGGCAGCGAAAATTCCGTGACCGTGCCGGAAGCTGTCAGTACCCGCATCGAATTCGTGGGCAAGGATGGCAAGGCCACCGTGCTGAAAGACAAACTCAACCTCAAGGCGGGTGAGATCATCGACGCCGCCGTTATGAGCCGCAAAGCTTTGCGCGCTTTCTACGCCGAGCAGATCGCCGCCGCGAAGCAGGAAGACGTGCTACTGTCGCTGCACCTCAAGGCCACGATGATGAAGATTTCCGATCCTATCCTGTTCGGCCATGCAGTATCCGTGTTCTTCCAGAATGTGTTCGACAAGCATGGCGCGCAGCTCAAGGAGATGGGCGTCAACGTCAACAATGGTTTCGGCGACATGGAAGCCAAGGTATTGGCACTGCCCGGGAAGAAATGGGCTGCACTGGTAGCAGATATCGCCGACAGCTTCCGCAACGGCCCGCCGCTGGCGATGGTGAACTCCGACAAGGGCATCACCAATCTGCACGTGCCTTCGGACGTGATCATCGACGCCTCGATGCCGCCGATGATCCGCGATGGCGGCAAGATGTGGGGTGCCGATGGCAAAGCATATGACACGCTCGCGATGATCCCCGACCGCTGCTATGCGGGCGTGTATGTCGCCACCGTCGAGGACTGCAAGCAGAACGGCGCGCTCGATCCCGCCACGATGGGCTCGGTACCCAACGTCGGCCTGATGGCGCAAAAGGCTGAGGAATACGGCTCGCACGACAAGACTTTTGAAATGGGCGGCGACGGCATAGTGCGCATCGTCGATGCGGATGGAAAAATATTGCTGGAGCAGAACGTCGAACAGGGCGACATCTTCCGCGCCTGCCAGACCAAAGATGCTCCGATTCAGGACTGGGTAAAACTCGCCGTCGCACGCGCTCGTCTGAGCAACACACCTGCGATCTTCTGGCTGGACCAGAACCGTGCACACGATGCGCAGATCATCGCCAAAGTAAACAAGTACCTGAAGGATCACGATACCACCGGCCTCGACATCCAGATCATGGAACCGGCTGCTGCTTGCCGCACCACGCTGGCGCGTATACGAAAAGGACTGGATACCATCTCCGTCACCGGCAACGTCCTGCGTGACTACCTCACCGACCTGTTCCCAATACTGGAACTCAACACCAGCGCCAAGATGCTCTCCATCGTGCCGCTAATGAATGGCGGAGGCCTGTTCGAGACCGGCGCGGGCGGCTCCGCGCCCAAGCATGTGCAGCAGTTCCAGCATGAAGGCTATCTACGTTGGGATTCGCTGGGCGAATTCCTCGCGCTGTGCGTATCACTGGAACACCTTGCGCAGAAATTCAACAACCCCAAGGCGCAGATACTGGCCGACACGCTAGACCAAGCCAATGCCAAAATCCTCGACAACGACAAATCACCCGCCAGAAAAGTCGGCCAGATCGACAATCGAGGCAGCCATTTTTACCTCGCGCTGTACTGGGCACAGGCACTCGCCACGCAAACCAAAGACAAGGAAATACAGGCACGCTTTGCCCCGCTGGCCAAGGCGCTCGCAGACAACGAAGCAAAGATCAATGCCGAACTAATCGCGGCACAGGGCAAGCCAGTGGAAATGGGCGGGTATTACCACCCGGATTTCAACAAGACATCGAAAGTGATGCGCCCAAGCAAGACGTTGAATGCAGCGCTGAGTGCAATTTGAGTTTTCAGGTCGGATTTAACCCAACTTCGGATAGCAAAATCTAAAGTTGCAAGGTGTGGGACAGCACCCCGAGATTTTTGTTTTTTCTGGATTCCCTCCTGCACGGAAATGATGCCCCCATACCCCTCTTGAAATTTCTCCAACCGCCCACAAATTGTTCATCACGGGGACGTCCCGGATTCATCAGGAGAGTAGAAATGGCTAACATACTGCGTTACAGCCCTGCTGATACCGCATTCGACGATCTGTTCAGAGGGTTCTTCATGCGCCCAGTGCGCTTTGAAGGTCAGCAGGATGTCCAGATCAAGCTGGACGTGAGCGAGGACGACAAGGCCTATACCGTTCATGCCGAGATACCAGGCGTGAAAAAGGAGGACATTCACGTTTCGATAGACGGCAACCAGATCGCGATCAGCGCTGAAGTGAAGAATGAGAAGGAAGTAAAGGAAGGCGAGAAGGTGCTACGCAGCGAGCGCTATTACGGCAAGATATCACGCGCCTTCATGCTCGACCAGGATGTGGACGAGGACACTTCGCAGGCAAAGTACAACAACGGCGTGCTGGAATTGCGCCTACCCAAGCGCAGCAGCACCAAATCGAAGACGCTCACAATTCAGTAGGCTACAGGCAACGGATGCGCGCATGCGCATCCATGCTCGTACCCTTGAGGCCAGGAAAAGTCGGGGGTGCATCGGCAGGCTGCCCAAAAAAAAGCCCGGAACTTTCGTACCGAGCTTTATTGACCAACTGAGGAACCTGTTTATGGTGCCTGGATGTTGGAGGCTTGTTTGCCTTTAGGGCCTTGAACGACTTCGAAAGTCACTTTCTGACCTTCCTTGAGCGATTTGAAGCCGCTCATATTGATTGCGGAAAAATGAGCGAACAAATCTTCGCTGCCATCATCGGGAGTGATAAAACCGAATCCCTTTGCATCGTTGAACCATTTAACTGTACCAGTTGCCATGTGATTACGTCCTTACAAAAAAACGGGAAAGTCTCCCGCGAAACTGTTTGAATCTAAGACCGCACACGGCAAAACCAGTACTGCAGATACTTTGAATCAAACACCTACGCGCTTTTTACTATTAATTAGTTGATTCCGTCAAGGGGTTTAGAAAATATATTTTTTCAACCGCTTGAAAAATAATTGGCAATCGTCAAGTATGCAAATACACGGAGTATATTTAAGCAGTAAAAATTATGGCGAATAAACCAGACAGTAACTTGGTACTTGCGCCGGAACGGGCAAAAATAAAGCCTCCGCGTATGTACAAAGTACTTTTATTCAATGACGATTACACCACGATGGAATTCGTGGTCGAAGTATTGCAGCGTTTTTTTAGTATAAATCGTGAACGAGCAATGCAAATCATGCTCAAAGTACATAATGAAGGGTCGGCTGTGTGCGGCGTTTATGTGCGTGATGTTGCAGAAACCAAGGTCGCTCAGGTTGGAGAGTTTGCAAAACAGCACGGGCATCCGTTACGATGTGGCATGGAGGAAGATTAAAATGATTGCACAGGAACTGGAAGTCAGTTTGCATATGGCGTTTGTCGAAGCAAGACAAAAGCGCCACGAGTTTATAACTGTTGAGCACCTGCTACTCACCATGCTGGACAACACTTCCGCCGCACACGTGCTGCGTGCCTGCGGCGCTGACATTGATGAATTGCGCCAAGTGCTGACCGAATTTATTTCTACCCACACCCCGATCACCCCTGGTGATCAGGAGGTCGAAACCCAGCCCACGGTTGGATTCCAGCGCGTCATTCAGCGCGCTATCCTGCATGTGCAATCGACCAACAAAAAAGAAGTGACCGGTGCCAATATTCTGGTCGCACTGTTTGGCGAAAAAGATTCCCATGCGGTTTACTTCCTCACCCAGCGCAACATTACCCGACTGGATGTAGTGAACTATATCGCCCACGGTATTGATAAGCACCAGCCGGTTAAGCCGAGCAAATCCCCAAGTGAGATCGAGTCTGAGCAGGAGCAGGAAGTCGATGGCGCGCTTAAAAACTTTACCCAGGATTTGAACGCGCAGGCACTCTCGGGGAAAATCGATCCGTTGATAGGGCGCGAGATCGAGTTGGAGCGGGTTATCCAGACGTTATGCCGCCGCCGCAAGAATAACCCGTTGCTTGTAGGCGAAGCGGGTGTCGGCAAAACCGCCATCGCCGAAGGCTTGGCGAAGCGCATTGTTGAATCCGAAGTTCCCGATATCCTTAAAAATGCACAAGTGTACTCGCTCGACATGGGCGCACTATTGGCAGGAACCAAGTATCGCGGAGATTTCGAGCAACGTCTTAAGGCAGTGCTAAAAGAGCTTGTCGACGCACCCAATGCGATCCTGTTTATTGACGAGATACACACAATGATCGGTGCTGGTGCCGCTTCCGGCGGTACGATGGATGCATCCAACCTGCTCAAACCCGCCTTGTCGAACGGACAATTGAAGTGCATAGGCGCGACTACTTACCAGGAATATCGCGGCATCTTCGAGAAAGATCATGCCCTGTCGCGTCGCTTTCAGAAGATCGATGTGCCCGAGCCATCGGTCGAGCAAACCATTGCGATTCTGCGCGGTTTGAAATCGCGCTTTGAAGAACATCACAGCATCAAGTACAGCACGGCGGCATTGACCTGTGCTGCCGAGCTTTCCGCCCGCTTCATCAACGACCGTCATCTACCGGACAAAGCAATCGATGTGCTGGACGAAGCCGGCGCAGCACAGCGTATCCTGCCAAAATCGAAGCAAAAGAAAACTATCGGCAAGCACGAAATCGAGGAGATTATCGCCAAGATCGCGCGAATACCGACGCGCACTGTCTCGCACGATGATCGCAATACGCTAAAAAATCTGGATCGTGATCTCAAGGCCACTGTGTTCGGGCAGGATAAGGCTATCGATCTGCTGGCACGTTCGCTCAAGATGTCGCGTAGCGGCCTCGGCAACCCGCAGAAACCCATCGGCAGCTTCCTGTTCTCCGGACCCACCGGTGTCGGCAAAACTGAAGTCGCTCGCCAATTGGCGTATGCGATGGGCATGCCTTTACATCGTTTCGATATGTCCGAATACATGGAGCGCCATGCTGTATCGCGTCTGATCGGTGCACCCCCGGGTTATGTCGGATTCGACCAGGGTGGCCTGCTCACCGAAGCCATCACCAAGCAACCACATTGCGTTTTGCTGCTGGACGAGATCGAGAAGGCGCACCCCGATGTATTCAACATCCTGTTGCAGGTGATGGATCACGGCACGCTGACCGATAATAACGGACGCAAGGCCGATTTTCGCAACGTGGTCATCATCATGACCACCAATGCAGGTGCGGAAGCGTTGAACAAGACTCAGATCGGCTTTACCAACTCTGCCGCTGTCGGCGACGAAATGGTGGACATCAAACGCACCTTCACACCGGAATTCCGCAATCGTCTGGATGCCATCGTTTCCTTCGCGCCACTCAGCAAAGAGATTATCCTGCGCGTGGTAGACAAATTCCTGATGCAGCTTGAAGAGCAGTTACACGAGAAAAAAGTGGAAGCAGTGTTCACCGATTCGCTCAAGGACTACCTCGCCGAAAATGGCTTTGACCCACAGATGGGTGCCCGCCCGATGGCACGACTGATTCAGGACACCATACGCTCTGCTTTGGCCGATGAATTGTTGTTTGGCCGCCTGGCTAATGGCGGAAAAGTCACCGTAAATATCAAAGACGGCAAGGTTGGGTTAGAGTTTGAGGAAGAACCAGTCCCTGCCTGATCCCGCTTATCGGGGACGATTCGCCCCCTCCCCCACCGGCCCTCTCCATTTTGGTTCGCTTGTTGCAGCCGTCGGCAGCTATCTGGATGCCAAACATCATCATGGAAAATGGTTGGTTCGCATCGAAGACCTCGATATCCCGCGCGCTGTCAAAGGCTCTGCTGACGAGATTCTAAACATGCTGGAAATGTACGGGTTGCAATGGGATGAACCGGTCATTTTCCAAAGCCAGCGTACATCCGCCTACGAACAAGCTTTCCATCATCTAAAAGAAGTTGGTGCAGTGTATCCGTGTTGCTGCACACGCAAGGAAATTGCGGATTCAGCTCTGTATGGCATAGACGGCCAGATTTATCCCGGTACTTGCCGAAATGGGACTCCATACAAGCGTGTAGGAAGGGCGTGGCGAGTGCGCACTGATAAGTTCAGTCCTATCGGTTCAATAATCGGATTCGACGATATCCTGCAGGGCTATATTGAGCAGCACCTCGAAAGAGAAATCGGCGATTACGTGGTTAAACGCGCCGATGGTTTGTTCGCCTATCAACTCGCTGTGGTGGTTGACGATGCATTTCAGAACATTACACACATAGTGCGCGGCTGCGATCTGATTGCTTCAACTCCACGCCAAATTTATTTGCAGTGTGTGCTCTCTTTGCACACCCCGCAATACATGCATCTGCCCGTCGCGGTTAATGCTCGGGGAGAAAAGCTCAGCAAGCAAACCCTTGCCTCACCCGTCACTGCTGATAACGCGGTAGTAACCCTGATAGGGATTTTGACTTTCCTGCGACAGCAACCGCCAGCCGAATTATGTCAGGGGAATATTGATGAGGTGTTGCGTTGGGCAATCGCCAACTGGCAGCCTAATAATCTGCGGGATTGCCGGGCACTTCCAGCAAAAATCAGTCCGGCACAGCCACACGGACAGCAGCGGCGATCTTCTCCGCACACTGCTTGACCAGTGTGCCATCCTCGCCTTCCACCATCACGCGCAACAAGGGTTCGGTGCCGGACGGCCTCAGCAGTACACGTCCTTTTCCGATCAATATCTTTTCAGCCTCAGCAACAGCCGCTTTGACCAGTTTATGCCCAAGGCAATCGACACCTTTTCTAACGCTGACATTGATCAGCACTTGAGGATACATATGCAAATCACCCGCAGCCTCCGCGAGACCCTGATGGTTGGCACGCAACGCGTTCAGCACCTGTAGGGCAGAGACGATACCGTCACCGGTGCTGTGCTTGTCGAGACAGATGATATGTCCTGAATTTTCGCCACCAAGCTGCCAGCCTTTCTGCTGTAACAACTCCATCACGTAGCGATCACCCACCTTGGCACGTTCGAAAGGAATAGCCAGCTTCTGCATCGCATGTTCAAACGCCAGATTAGTCATTAGCGTACCGACCACACCACCATGCAATACATCCTGTGCCTGACGGTGCTTTGCAATCACATACAGCAATTGGTCTCCATCATAAAGCTGCCCAGTACAATCCGTCATTATCAGCCGGTCGCCATCGCCATCCAGCGCTATACCAATATCCGCTGCTTGCTCAATCGTAGTCTTTTGCAAATTCGCGGGTGCTGTCGCGCCATAACCCTCATTGATATTTTTCCCGTCGGGCTGTGCGCCTATGGCAACCACATCCGCACCAAGTTCATGAAACACATGGCGGGCTATGTGATAAGTTGCACCATGTGCACTGTCCACTACAATCTTCATGCCGCGCAAATCAAGATCTGCAGGAAAAGTACTCTTGCAGAACTCGATATAGCGACCTACCGCATCATCAATACGTTTTGCCTTGCCCAGCCCATCCGAAGCATTGGTCTGTATGGGTTCGTCCAGCGCAGCTTCAATGGCATGTTCGATTTTATCCGGCAGCTTTGTGCCATGCGCTGAAAAAAACTTGATACCGTTATCCTCGAACGGGTTATGTGATGCGGAAATCACGATACCTGCCTGCAAGCGCAATGCACGCGTCAGGTAAGCCACAGCTGGTGTTGGCACTGGGCCGGCCAGATAGACATCTATCCCAGCCGCGATCAAGCCCGCTTCCAGTGCGGATTCCAGCATGTATCCAGAAATACGCGTGTCTTTGCCAATCAACACGCACGGACGCTCGCCGCGTGTATGTTCGGCATTCGCCAACACCCTGCCAGCCGCATAGCCAAGATGCATCACAAACTGTGGCGTGATCGGATGCTCGCCCACACGCCCACGTACGCCATCGGTGCCAAAATATTTTTTACTCACCACTGTACCTCATTCATCTGCCATTATCATTTATGGCATTCCATATTTTCAACGCATCCACTGTCTCTTTGACATTATGCACACGCACGATCCTTGCACCCCGTTGTACCGCAATCATCACAGCAGCCAGACTGGCTGGCAATCGTTGCCCGACTTCACGCCCTGTCAACGTACCCAGCATCGATTTGCGCGACAATCCTGCCAACACAGGCACACCCAGTCCGGACAGTCTCGTCAGCTCTCGCAACAATTCAAGATTATGCTCCAATGTCTTGCCAAAACCAAAACCCGGATCAACAACGATACGGTTACGCTGAATACCTGCCACCTCAACAGCCGCAATCCGTTCGCGTAAAAAATTCATCACCTCCGACACCACATCCAGATAATATGGATGTGACTGCATGGTTTGAGGAAACCCTTGCTTATGCATCAGACAGATGGCCGCATCACTGGCGGCAACCTCTCGCATTGCGGTTGGATCCTGTAGTGCATTGACATCATTGACCATTTGTACCCCGATCGCAACGGCTTCCCGTATCACTTCATGTTTGCTTGTGTCTATAGAAATCGGCACTGACACGCCCTGCAAGCCCTCGATAACCGGCAGCACGCGATCCAACTCCTCCTGAACACTAACGGGCTGTGCTCCCGGCCGAGTCGATTCGCCACCGATATCAAGTATATTCGCGCCCTCTTCAATTAATTCGATTGCGTGTGCAATAGCAGCATTTGCCGATGCGTAACGCCCCCCGTCCGAAAACGAGTCCGGCGTAACGTTGACAACCCCCATGACCAGTGGCCTGGATAGATCGAATTGAAGTTTCCCGAGTTGCAACATAAGAAACGGGGGCTTCGCCCCCGTGTGTCGATTAAAGGCCTTCGGCTGGCTGGTTTGTGGCAGATGCCGTCGGCTCCGGGTTTTGCGGAGGCTGCGTTTTTTGCACTGTCGGTGCAGGTTTTGGAGCTCGCGGCGGGTTACCCGACATGATGTCGTTGATCTGATCAGCGTCAAGAGTTTCCCATTCCAGCAATGCTTTGGCCATAGCTTCAATCTTATCGCGATTTTCTTCTATCAAACGACGCGCCAATCCGTACTGTTGATCGATGATGCGGCGAATCTCGGCATCCACTTTCTGCATGGTCGCCTCGGAAATATTCTTGTGCGTTGTTACCGAACGCCCCAAAAACACCTCGCTCTCATTTTCGCCATACACCATAGTTCCAAGTGCATCCGACATACCCCACTGAGTTACCATACGACGCGCCATATCCGTCGCACGCTCAAAATCGTTGGAAGCGCCAGTAGTCATTTGATTCATGAAGATCTCTTCGGCAATCCGTCCGCCGAACAATACGGTTATCGTATCCAGAATGCGATTTTTATCCATACTGTATCGATCTTCCGAAGGTAATTGCATAGTCAATCCCAGCGCTCGGCCACGCGGAATAATGGTGACTTTGTGTACCGGATCGGTCTTGGGTAACAATTTAGCAACCACCGCATGTCCGGACTCGTGATAAGCCGTATTACGTCGTTCCTCCTCCGGCATCACCATCGAACGTCGCTCTGCCCCCATCATGATCTTGTCTTTAGCCGACTCAAAATCTTCCATCTCGACAAAACGTTTGCCGCGGCGCGCTGCAAACAGGGCTGCTTCATTGACCAGATTGGCCAAATCCGCTCCAGACATACCTGGCGTGCCGCGTGCCAGAATATCCGCTTTGACATCCTGCGCAACGGGCACTTTGCGCATATGCACCACCAGAATCTGCTCGCGTCCGCGTATGTCAGGCAATGGAACAACCACTTGCCGGTCAAAACGACCCGGGCGCAGCAATGCCGGGTCTAATACATCCGGCCGGTTGGTCGCAGCAATCACAATCACACCGCTGGCACCTTCAAAACCATCCATCTCTACCAGCAGCGCATTCAATGTCTGTTCGCGTTCGTCATTGCCACCGCCCAAACCGGCGCCACGCTGGCGTCCGACTGCGTCGATCTCATCTATGAACACGATACAGGGGGCATGTTTTTTTGCCTGCTCGAACATGTCTCGCACACGCGCAGCGCCAACACCGACGAACATTTCGACAAAATCCGAGCCGGAGATCGAAAAGAACGGCACCTTGGCCTCGCCGGCAATCGCTTTTGCCAACAGTGTTTTCCCGGTACCAGGATTACCCACCATCAGAACACCACGCGGTATTCGCCCACCAAGATTCTGAAACTTGGACGGATCGCGCAGGAAGTCAACCAATTCCGATACTTCCTCTTTCGCCTCATCGCAACCCGCTACATCAGCGAAGGTATAACGCTCCTTATTCTCATCCAGCATGCGAGCCTTGCTTTTACCAAACGAGAATGCCCCCCCTTTGCCGCCGCCCTGCATCTGGCGCATGAAGAATATCCACACGCCAATCAGCAGAATCATCGGAAACCATGACACAAATATGTTCATCAGCAATGACTGCTCTTCATCAGGCTTGGCTTCTATGCTCACGCCATTTTTGAGAAGATCTGAAATCAGCCACAGATCGCTGGGCGCGTAACTGGTGATACGCTTGCCCTCGGCAGAAGTCGCTTTCAGCGTGCGTCCTTCGATGACCACCTTGGTGATATGCCCCTTCTTTACCTCTTCAAGGAATTGTGAATAATCGAGCTGCACCTGCGAGGCCTGTTGCTGGCGGGTATTGAACTGGTTGAACACAGTCATCAACACCAGCGCGACGACCATCCAGATTGCGATACTCTTGAAATTGTTCAAAATCACTCCTTAAATACGGCTGCTGAGGTTCGCCATTAGACTATGTATTACTTTTTTTCGCTAGCCAAAAGATACTGCTCGCAGCTCCGGCCCCGTGATGCCCTTGGTTTACGCGTTACCACCCGAACAAAACTGTTGCGCATCAATTTGTAAAAATCCTCAAACCCTTCGCCCTGAAAAACCTTGACTAAAAAACTCCCTTGACACTCCAGATGTTCGAGTGCGAATTCCATCGCCAGTTCCGCTAGATGCATCCCCCGCGCCTGATCGACCGATGCTATGCCGCTTATGTTGGGTGCCATATCTGAAATTACAAGCCCCACCGGCTTGCCTTGCAGTAAATCTTCCAATTGGGTCAGCACCACATCATCGCGAAAATCTCCCTGAATGAAATCTACACCTGCCAATGGGGGCAAGGGCAGCAAATCAAGCGCCACGACTCTTCCACCACTCCCAACCCTGCTCGCGGCAATCTGAGACCACCCCCCAGGAGTTGCTCCCAAATCCACCACCACCATGCCAGACTTAAACAAGCGGTCTTTGTCGTCTATTTCCAGCAACTTGTATGCAGCACGCGACCGATACCCCTCCTTTTTTGCCAACTGAACGAAAGGGTCATTTACATGTTCATGCATCCATTGCTTACTGGTTTTGGAAGGCTTCATCGTTTAGAATCCGCACCTTGCTCAAAAAGGCCATTATGTTATCCCTTACCGTATCCGAACAACTTGCTCTGAAAGGTCGCGCCCACCAATTAAAACCTACGGTGATAATCGGCAACGCGGGTTTAACTGAATCAGTACTCAAGGAAATATCGCACACCTTAAGAACTCATGAACTAATCAAAGTTCGCGTCATGGCGGAACGTCCCCAGCGCGAAAAAATATTGGCAGCGATATGCTCCCAATTAAACGCTGCACCGATACAGCATATCGGCAAAATCCTGGTGATCTATCAACCCAATCCTGAAGCCCATCTGATCAAAATCAAAAAAATGCCGCGCCATCGTGGCAAGAAACCGCTTACAAAAAAACAATTGGGTAGCCGCAGTTAAATATACTGCACTTCGACAACCTCATACTCCCTTATTCCACCTGGTGCCTGAACCTCGGCGATATCGCCGCTGCATTTTCCAATCAACGCCCGCGCAATCGGTGAACTGATAGAAATTTTACGCTCCCTGATATTCGCCTCGTCATCTCCGACTATCTGATAAGTGACCACATCACCGTTATTGATATCTTCCAGAATCACGGTAGATCCGAATACACAGCGACCTTCTGCATTCAATGTCTTGGGGTCAATGATCTGGGCGCTGCCCAGCTTGAATTCCAGTTCTACGATACGCCCCTCGACAAATGACTGTCGCTCTTTTGCAGCCTCATATTCGGCATTTTCCGACAAATCACCCTGTGCGCGCGCCTCTGAAATCGCATTAATTACCGCTGGACGCTCTACTGTCTTGAGATTATGCAACTCCTGGCGCAGCAGCTCTGCGCCGATCAATGTCAATGGAACTTTACTCATAATGTTTCCTTGCTCTTTCGCTTCGTTAAACCAATCGCCGATGCAGCGTCTGTACGTCATATACCTGCAATTCAGCCAGATGTTGCATGCCCACACAAGCCGCACGTGCACCGGCCATGGTGGTGTAATACGTCACGCGCGCCTGCAATGCGGCATGGCGAATGGAATATGAGTCCCGCATCACACTCGGTTTGCTGTCAACGGTATTAATGATCAGATTAATCTCGCCATTCTTGGTCATATCCACGATGTGCGGACGCCCCTCCGCAACTTTATTCACCATCTTTACGGATATGCCCGCATCGCTGATCGCCGCCGCTGTTCCGCGCGTAGCTATAATAACGAAACCCAATTGAGACAGGGAACGTGCAACTTCAACCGCACCTGCCTTATCTTCATCGCGCACACTGATGAATACCTTACCATCCTTTGGAAGCTTAACACTGGCAGCCAACTGCGACTTGACGAAAGCTTCTGCAAACGTTCCTCCCACACCCATCACCTCGCCAGTAGATTTCATTTCAGGCCCCAGAATTGTATCCACACCGGGAAACTTGATAAATGGAAACACTGCCTCTTTCACCGAGTAATATGGCGAAATAACCTCTTTGGTCACGCCCTGTTGCAACAATAGCAGCCCCGCCATACAGCGGGCAGCAATCTTGGCCAACGGAACACCCGTGGCTTTGGATACAAACGGTACAGTACGCGAAGCGCGCGGATTAACTTCAAGCACATAAACTGTACCACCCTGAATCGCAAACTGCACATTCATCAGGCCAACCACATTCAGCTCTTTTGCCATCGCCACGGTCTGGCGGCGCAGTTCGTTTTGCATCTCCTGCGACAAACTGAACGGCGGCAGCGAACAGGCCGAATCGCCGGAATGCACCCCCGCCTGCTCGACGTGTTCCATGATGCCGCCGATGATGACCTGCTTGCCGTCGGACACCGCATCCACGTCCACCTCGATCGCATCGTTCAGGAAACGATCCAGCAGAATAGGCATGCGCTCCGGATAAGTCTTGGACATAACCTCGGCATCGCGCATGTAGCGCTCCAGATCTGGCTGCGCGTGGATGATCTCCATCGCGCGCCCGCCCAGCACATTGCTCGGCCGCACCACCAGCGGATAACCGATTTCTTCCGCGCCTTCCAGCCCGCCCTTCACCGTACGCGCGGTGCGGTTCGGCGGCTGTTTCAAGTTCAGTTGATGCAACATCTGCTGGAAGCGCGCGCGATCTTCCGCGCAGTCGATCATGTCCGGCGTGGTGCCGATGATCGGCACGCCGTTTTTTTCCAAGCCGTGCGCCAGCTTGAGCGGTGTCTGCCCACCGAACTGCACGATCACGCCGATGGGTTTCTCGACCGCCACCACCTCCAGCACGTCTTCCAGCGTCAGCGGCTCGAAATACAGGCGATCTGACGTATCGTAGTCCGTCGAAACCGTTTCGGGATTGCAGTTGACCATGATGGTCTCGTAACCGTCTTCGCGCATCGCCAGCGCGGCATGCACGCAGCAGTAATCGAACTCGATGCCCTGGCCGATGCGGTTCGGCCCGCCGCCCAGTACCATGATCTTCTTATTGCCGGTCGGCTGCGACTCGCACTCTTCTTCGTAAGTGGAATACATGTAGGCGGTATTAGTCGCGAACTCCGCTGCGCAAGTATCCACGCGCTTGAACACCGGGCGAACTTTCAACGCATGCCGGTAGGCGCGCAACGCGCCATCGTCGGTACCTAGCAATCTTGCCAGCCGCGCATCCGCAAAGCCGCTGCGCTTCAGCGCGCGCATCTCGTCCGCCGCCAGGCTTTCCAGAGTGCGGCCTGCCAATGACTTTTCCTGACTGATCAGATCCGCGATTTGCATCAGGAACCAAGGGTCGATCTTGCTGATAGCGAACACTTCTTCCACGCTCATGCCGAGACGGAAAGCATCGCCCACCGCCCAGATGCGATCGGGCCCCGGGCTGCCCAGCTCGGCGGCGATCGCGTCGAGCTCGGAATATTTCTCGTCCAGCCCCTGCACACCGACTTCCAGCCCGCGCAACGCCTTCTGGAACGACTCCTGAAAGGTACGGCCGATCGCCATCACCTCGCCTACCGATTTCATCTGCGTGGTCAGCCTGTCGTTAGCCTGAGGGAATTTCTCGAACGCAAATCTTGGTATTTTTGTAACAACGTAATCAATAGTCGGCTCGAACGAAGCCGGGGTCGCGCCGCCGGTGATGTCGTTCTTCAATTCGTCCAGCGTGTACCCCACTGCCAGCTTGGCCGCAATCTTGGCAATCGGGAAGCCGGTCGCCTTGGAAGCCAGCGCGGAAGAACGCGACACGCGCGGGTTCATCTCGATCACCACCATGCGCCCGTCTTTCGGGTTGATGGCGAACTGCACGTTGGAACCGCCGGTATCCACGCCGATCTCGCGCAGCACCGCGATGCTCGCGTCGCGCATGATCTGGTATTCCTTGTCGGTCAGCGTCTGAGCCGGGGCCACAGTGATCGAGTCGCCGGTATGCACGCCCATCGGATCGAGGTTCTCGATCGAGCAGATGATGATGCAATTGTCGGCGCGGTCGCGCACCACTTCCATCTCGAACTCTTTCCAGCCTAGCAGCGATTCCTCGATCAGCAATTCTTTGGTGGGCGAGGCCTCCAGCCCGCGCTCACAGATCTCGACGAATTCTTCGCGGTTGTAGGCGATGCCACCGCCGGAGCCACCCATCGTGAACGAAGGACGGATCACAGTAGGGAAGCCCATCACCTGCTGCACCTGTAAGGCTTCTTCCATGCTGTGCGCGATGGCGGAACGCGCGGAGGACAAGCCTATCTTCGTCATCGCCACCTTGAACTTCTCGCGGTCTTCGGCCTTGTCGATGGCCTCGCGCGACGCGCCAATCATCTCGACGCCATGTTTCTCCAGCACGCCGTGCTTGGCCAGGTCGAGCGCGCAGTTCAGCGCGGTCTGACCGCCCATGGTCGGCAAGATCGCATCCGGTTTTTCCTTCGCGATGATCTTCTCAACGATCTGCCAAGTGATCGGCTCGATGTAGGTCGCATCCGCCATCTCCGGGTCGGTCATGATCGTGGCCGGATTCGAGTTCACCAGGATGACGCGATAGCCTTCCTCGCGCAACGCCTTGCAGGCCTGCGCGCCGGAGTAATCGAACTCGCACGCCTGCCCGATGACGATCGGACCCGCGCCGATGATAAGAATTGATTTGATGTCTGTACGCTTTGCCATTTACTTGCCCATCATCGCAACGAAGCGATCAAACAGTGTGTCCACATCATGCGGCCCCGGGCTCGCTTCAGGATGCCCCTGAAAGCAGAACGCCGGTTTGTCGGTCAGCTCGAAACCCTGCAGCGTGCCGTCGAACAGCGACACATGCGTGACGCGCGCATTCTTCGGCAACGTTTTCGCGTCCACCGCGAAACCGTGGTTCTGGCTTGTGATCATCACGCGCTTTGTCTGCGTGTCCTGCACCGGATGGTTCGCGCCGCGATGGCCGAACTTCATCTTCACCGTCTTCGCGCCCGCCGCCAGCCCCATGATCTGGTGGCCGAGACAGATGCCGAACAACGGCACACCCACCGCCAGGAATTGCTGTGTCGCCTTGATCGCGTAATCGCACGGCTCCGGATCGCCCGGGCCGTTGGACAGGAACACCCCGTCCGGCTTCATCGCCAGCACGTCGGCGGCCGCGGTCTGCGCAGGCACAACAGTAATGCGGCAGCCGCGCTCGGCCAGCATGCGCAGGATGTTGCGCTTCACGCCGAAGTCGTAAGCCACCACATGGAATTTTGGATCGGCCGCGTCAGGATAGCCCACGCCCAGCTCCCATTCGCGCTGCGTCCAGCTATAGGATTTCGCACAGGTCACCTCCTTCGCCAGATCCATGCCCACCAGCCCGGCGAAACCGCGCGCCGCTTTCAGCGCCGCCGCCTCGTCCTTACCGGTCGCGATGCAGCCGTTCTGCGCGCCCTTGCTGCGCAGGATGCGCGTCAACTTGCGCGTATCGATGCCCGCGATGGCCACCACATTATTGGTTTTCAGGTATTCCGGAAGGGACTGCGTGCTGCGGAAATTGCTCACCGTCATCGACAGGTCGCGAATGACCAGACCGCTGGCAAACACCTGGCGCGATTCCACGTCCTCGTCATTCACACCCACGTTGCCGATGTGCGGATACGTCAGCGTAACGATCTGCTTGCAATAGGAAGGGTCGGTGAGGATTTCCTGGTAGCCGGTCATCGCGGTGTTGAACACCACCTCGCCGACACTGCTGCCCTCTACCCCGATGGAAATACCGCAAAATACCGTACCATCGGCTAAAACAAGAATGGCAGGTTTCGTTTGCGACACCGGAGACTCCCAAGAGCAGTTACATAAAGAAGCGGGACGAACCGTGTGTTCATCCCGCTTTGTATTGACGCGCATTATAGCGTATTAGAACATGGTCATCAACGTTCTAATGCGTGCTGATGCGGAACCTTCACAGTCATCCCCTGTTGCAGCATAGCCTACGCCTCTGATACCGGTTGATGAGGGCCTGACACATGCTTTGCAATCACGCCGTCAATGAAGTTGCGCAAAAAACCTTCCGTCTGCGCGCTATGGAAACGGGCGATCTCAACACCATAACTGTACGCAACCACGGTTGGAAAACCGCGCACCTTGTGCTTCCCGGCAATTTTCATGTTCTCATCGGCATCAACTATGCCCAAAATGAATTTCCCATCGTAAGCTACCACCATTTTATGAAGCAAAGGTGCCAACACCTTGCACGGCGCACACCAGTCCGCGCTAATATCCATCAATACCGGCAACTCATGCGAACGCTCTACCACCAGTTCGTCAAAACTGTCCTCTTCTACGTTATAGGAATAATCACTCATGCTTTACCACACTCCATTCAAATCAATTCATACCACGCTTGGAAAAATCCTTAAGCCGGAAACCCATCGCGGCCAGCGCTGCAAAATATACCGCCATTCCGCCCGCTACCAGCGCTGACAGCCACCACACACGCCCCCAGCCGGAACCGTTCAGCCAGCTATCCTCTGCGCCTTTGCCAAACCACAGCGTGATCCCCAATACAACCAGTGCAAAACACACCTTGATGAAAAACTTCGCCCAGCCCGGTTCGGGCCGGTAAATCCCCCGCTTGCGCAGAAAATAAAACAGGATTGCCGAGTTAAAACATGCCCCCAGCCCGATCGCCAGCGCCAACCCGGCATGGCGCAATTCCAACCCGAACACAAACAGCAAATTCATCAATTGCGTTGCAATCAACGTAGCAATACCGATCTTTACCGGCGTCCTGATGTCCTGTTTAGCGTAAAACCCAGGCGCAAGTATCTTCACCAGTATCATGCCAATCAGGCCGATGCTATAGCCGATCAACGCATGACTGGTCATCAGCACATCGTGTGCAACAAACTCACCGCGCTGAAAGAACGTGGCCAGCAGCAGCACCGAGATCATCCCCAGCGCCAATGCCGCCGGCAGCGTCAGCATGATGGTCAAGCGCAGCCCCCAATCCAGAAGTTTCGAATACTCCTCAAGGTTGTTTCCCGCGTGGCTCCTGGAAAGCGAGGGCAACAATATCGTGCCTAGCGCCACCCCCAGCACACCGGAAGGAAACTCCATCAGTCGGTCAGCGTAATACAGCCAGGACACACTGCCCACCGCCAGAAACGAGGCGAAGATGGTATTGATGATCAGGCTAATCTGCGCAATGGACACACCGAACAGCGCGGGTCCCATCTGCCGGATCACCCGCCACATGCCCTCGTCCTTCAGGCTGAAGCGGATCTCCGGCAGCATACCGATCTTTTTCAGGAATGGGATCTGGAACGCAAGCTGCACAATCCCCGCAACGAACACCGCCCAGGCCAGCGCCATGATTGGTGGATCGCAATACGGCGCCAGCCACAGCGCGCCGCCGATGAAGCAGATATTCAGCAAAACCGGCGCGAATGCAGGTACCCAGAATTTGTTGTAGGTATTGAGGATACCCGCCGCCACCGCAACCAGCGAGATGAAAAAAATGTATGGCGATGTGATGCGCAGCAATTGCACGGTCAAATCAAATTTTGCCGCATCTTTCACAAAGCCCGGCGCGCTGATATATACCAGCACCGGCGCGGCGATGATGCCGGCCAGCGTCACGATGAACAGGATGATCGCCAGCATCGTCGTGACATGATCGGCCAGCAATTTGGTCTCGTCATGCCCTCGCCGGTTTTTGTACTCGCCGAAGATCGGCACGAACGCCTGCGAAAATGCCCCCTCGGCAAACATGCGCCGCAGCAAATTCGGCAGCTTGAACGCGACAAAAAAAGCATCCGTCTCCGCCCCCGCGCCAAACACCCGCGCAATCAGCACGTCCCGCACAAACGCAAGGATGCGCGAAACCAACGTCAGGCTGCTGATGGTGGC
>Ga0224495_10000380_pt1 | contig 36057 bp, 36 predicted proteins | sample SF_Jul11_sed_USG_FD_168128 | JGI IMG/M metagenome (GOLD analysis project Ga0224495, IMG submission 168128) | Sediment microbial communities from San Francisco Bay, California, United States - SF_Jul11_sed_USGS_4_1 | ecosystem: Environmental > Aquatic > Marine > Sediment | place: USA: California... | reverse complement strand
GGTTTCCGAGCCAACTACATGATCACTATCGGTGCTGATTTTGCTGTCAAGAAGATGCAACTTGAGGGTGGTCATGATGTTAGCATTCAGATTTGGGATCTCGCAGGCCAGGAACACTTCAAGAGTGTACGTTCCACTTTCTATAGAGGCGCACAGGGTGCGCTAGCAGTTTATTCTACAGTTGAACGTGGGTCTTTTGACAATCTCATGAACTGGGTGGATGAATGCTGGACAAATGCTGGTAAGAAGATACCTATTGTTCTAATCGCCAATAAGATAGACCTAAGGGATCAATTCAAAGACAATCCTGTGATGGCTCAGACCATTGTGACCACTGAGGAAGGACAGAAACTCGCAGAAAAGATTGCGAATCAAGGTGTCATTACATCATTTCTTGAAACAAGTGCAAAGACAGGAATAAATGTTGAGGCTGCTTTCCTAGAGTTAGCAATCAAAATCCTTGAAGCAGGCGGACTCACATAGAAAGAAGGCTCTTATTTTTCTTCTAGCACTCCAAGGTCTCTCTGTATTGTTTCAAAGAGGTCACTGGCAGCTGTCTGAAGTATCTCGGGATCATCTGCAAAAATATCAATTCTCATCTTTGATAGACTATCATTCATACTGCCGACAACTGTCATGGTCACGGCAATTCTAGTTTTACTGAACTTGCCCTCTGCGAGTCCTGTCTGCACTCCCATGAAAACACCCTCTCTTTCTATAGCATCCCTTTGGAACACATGAAGGTTTTTGCCTTCGAGAATAAGCAGTACAGATTCATGAAGTTCAGTTGCTTCAGCAAGAATAGTATGCTCCCTGTTCCATTGTTTCATGTCAGTTTTCAGGCGAATAAAATCGTCAGCAGCCGTTTCAAGAGGATTGAATTGATTGAATAGCGAACGTACGAATACATTCCCTGCCTTTGCTGAGAGAACTTCCCCTTTTGAGTCCACGAGGTTTACAGATGTTATAATCTCACCCTCGATGCACTCTCCATAAATTGAAAATCCAAAAATGAGTGAACCCGAGTCTCCTGAATCTATAGTTTCTATCATTTGAGTCATAGGGTCTACAAGTATGATCGCTTCCTGTGGGTATGTAAGAATTCTCACAGAAACATCATTGATTGGAGTACTGCCCTCATTCTTGATGGTTATACCATATTCGAGCGTATCGGATGTTATTGTATACTCATTAACTACCAAGACATCATCGGTTGTTCGGAGAGGAATTGGTTCGGTATCAATGAGAATCTCGGTTGGGTTCTCAAGGGATTTAGGTATTGTTTTCCCTCTTGGAGCTTCTTTTCCATATCGTAGTAACCACTCTGACGCAAATTCCACTGTTTCCTTCACAGTGGTGTTGTTGTCATTCGTATGCTCTTTGAGAATTGGCAAAGCATCACTTCTCTTTGTGTATGCCAACATACCTGCTGCTACGGTTCGAATGATGGGATTTTCATCGTTTAATGCAATATCAAGAGATTCGTAGGCCTCCGCTCCAAATTCACCTAATCTACAAATTGCAAGTAGTCGTAAATCATCATCTCCTGTCAACGCAGCGTCTCTACAGGCTTGAATACTTGTAATTTCATCCAGCATTTTCTGGATCTTATCCTCAGATGACTTGAAGATATTCTTCATTGCCTTCTTTAGACGATTGACTGATTCTCCGCCCCCTAATGCTCTTGACACGACTCTATCTGGTTTTCTAGACAATGAACACCCTCCTGAATTTCCCTCTTGGTCTAGAATTCATCTTATTGGAATGTTGAGAGAATTGAAAATTGTATTTATGATAGCATGAGGTCTTTTCGAATTCATTATTACCCGAGTTGAAAATCAAATATCATCTTCCCTCTCAACTAAAACCACCAATCGGGGTGAATTAGCACCTGTATAACTTGCCCTATTGTAGTTTCTTCTATTTTTTGAAGGATATGTTTACCTTCTGAATCTACTATTCTTTTTCCACCCGCTTCGCTGATGTACAAATCATGTATTATGTCATAGGCTGACCAAACCTGCAGGGATTCACGATCTAATTCTTCCCACATCGCACGATTCTTGTATTTACTATGTCCATGGGCACAAACAATATGCGTTGTTCCGATTTTACGAAGTTCTGATAGATCCTCTTTAAACAACGCAATTGCTTTCTCTTTGTTTCCCCTAGTGAATGAAAGTTCATCGTAATGCAAACCAATTCCATAGCCATCATTGACAAGTTGTGCAATCAATGATTTTGCTTCATTATAGCTATACTTCTCTGCATGCATGCGAAAGAAGTAGGTAGATTTGATTCCTTGCTCCTTTTCAATCTCATACATTTTTCTAGCCCGCGAGAGTGAAATATCTACATCGTGTCGTAACAAGACATTTACCTTATTCTTACTAAACTCACCATGTAGATGGTCATTGAAGAGTACAATCTCAAATCTATCATCTTTAATTGTATGTAAAAACATCCGATATTGATCTAAACGATACCCTCTTCCCCATTTTATGAACTGATGCATCAACAGGAGTGCTATTACCCATCCTATGCAACCGAAAAATATCACATACTCTAATGGTAACCATAAATGCAACCCAATAGTGAAAGATATTGCTGCTACTACTTCTATTAGTGGATAAAATGGAAGCAGATCAAACAGCAGAGTAGCAAAGCGTAGCTGTTTTTGGAACGTTATTGCTGTAAATATCCAAATGCATAAAGACCCACCAATTAGGAGTAGTGTCAGTATCCACATTACATTGTTTCCTCTGCGCAATTGCAATCCTTTCAATAAAATAAGTATGATGGAGTTCCCTTTTTTTGAGAATTGAAATGTGCTCATTCAATTTTCCTAGCAAATCATTATTGAAATATAATTTTGAAACAGGTAGACATGATAATCTACTATCTTGAATATTCCTCAGATTCTCTTTCACAACATATTTACGGGCCTTTGATTACGCCGCGCGTGATGTCAATGGAGCATGACGAGCTAAGCATCTTTTTGAAGCCTACAATCCTCAAGCCACAGGCAGAACATGGCTCTGAGATAACACGTCGTTTTGCAATGAATCGTGTAGGTCGTATGTTTGCAGCAGCTCTTCAAGACCGAAGTATTCGACTTTATGCAGCTGATGACTGCACAGAGATGCAACGGATGCAGGATGATTTTCTCAGCACCTCTCTTGCGTTCAGTCCGAGAGGCGATATTGTTGCCTCTGGAACAGTTGAGAGATTAGTGAAGCTCTGGGATATACGTTCAGGCGAATGTATTGGGATACTAGAAGGACATACATACCCTGTATTGTCTCTCTCGTTCTCCCCTGATGGGAATAAGCTTGTATCAGGAAGTGGGGATACAACTCTCATTATCTGGGATGTTGAAAATCGCTCATTGATTCGTCAGATGAAGGGTCATGGATTCTATGTTGTCACAGTTGATTGGGATCCGCAAGGTAGTCGTATCGTATCTGGCTCTGTAGATGCAAACATCTGCGAATGGAATGCAGAAACTGGGGCGATGATTGCTCGTCATGATGACCATAGGGCTGCGGTCAGAGAGGTGCGCTTCAATCCTGATGGATCCCGCCTTGTGTCTGGTTCGTCGGATTTGACAATGCTATTATGGAATGCAACATTCAAACCAATGAAATTAGAACAAACACTTCAACGTCATGAGAGCGAAGTTCGTTCATTGGGGTTCAGTAGTGATGGGCGCTATCTCGCATCAGGGTCTGGTGATAGGACAATCTATCTTTGGGATGTTGCTACCCAGACAGTTCAGGGTGAAGCATCCACAATGGGCGAGATTGATGGGATAGAATGGTATCCATCTCGTAATGCTTTCCTTACTGCTGATGGCACTGGAGCCATCATTCGGTGGGAAGTAGAGGATATGAATGAAATGCTTGAGCCATTTCAGTTATTATTGAAGGAGATAGAATCAACAAACGATCCGAATCGCAGAGATGAGTTCATTCAGAAATACGAAGCACTCTATGCACAATATGATGAGGAAACACTACAGACAAAACGTATGTTCTATGTTGTCTGGCAATGCAAGCGAGCTCTGGGACTGTTAAAAGGAAACACGCGCCAATGAACTGTGGCTATATTATTGGTCCACTAGATTTCGTTTTTCCCTCTTCAATCATGATTTTACATAACTCAATGTAGGCTTGTTCTACATTTTCACCTGTGAGAGCACTCGACTCGACGTACAGGAATCCATTCTTTTTGGCGAATTCCTCGCCTTCTTCGGTTGTTACAGCTCTACTGTCAGTGAGATCCACCTTGTTAGCTACCAAAACAAGAGGTATCTCACCCTTCAGATTCTTGAAGGCCTCATCCTTCCAAGCTTCCGCGTTGATGAAGGTTCTTCGTCTGGTCACGTCGTATAATAGGAGACCTCCTCTAGAGCCTCTATAGAATCCTTGTCGCACAAACTCAAACCTGGGTTGACCTGCGAGATCCCATATTTGCAGCGTGACGTGAGCCTCAATTTCAGGAATGTTCATTCGCTTGACAGAGAAATCAGTGCCAATGGTTCTCTTGTAGTCTGCTTCAAAATAGTCTTGGGTGAACCTAGCAGTCATGGCTGTCTTGCCTACTGCACCGTCTCCTAACATGACAATTTTGAAACGGTAATCTGTAGACATACAGCTCAACTCCACATTCAAGAAGAGGGTTCATGGACATTTAAATCTCTACTGTGGAAATATAGATAGTCTCAAACTATTTAATAGGCAAACACACAATGCGACAAGTACTCCAAGGATAGATGGTGTGTCCATATGGAACGGCCAGATTATCGCGAACTTCCAAAGATTCTAGAGACCATGAATAAAGAAGGCAATTATTCAGCTTCTGTTCTTGCAAGAGGAAATGGTCTGCTAGTCTCATCCGCCACATCTCCTAAGACCAATCAAGATATCGTTGCAGCTATGTGTGGAATGATTGCTGATGTTGCTGAGCGTGTGCGGAAAGAACTGATGCTAGGTGAAATTAGGGATATCAGTCTTCGCTGCCAAGATGGAAAAGCCGTATTCAAACGTGTAGGAGCACGAGGCGATGAGACATTGATTATCGGAGCTCTGGTGCCGAAGAATATCCGTTACCATGCCCGAGCAATCGGAAAAGCTACTACAAGAATTCGTATCCTTATGGGCTATAAGTGAAGAAATGGCTTTTTCAAATGCGTATTACACGCTCTCAAAACATTCAAGTGATTTCCACGTTACTTGATGGTACCGTTTCTTCATCCTAGGAGTGCGCGATTTGAAGACTGAACCAACCGAGTCAGAGGCGGATGATTCCAATATGATTGAGGTTGTGTTCTTCAAATCTGATTCATGCGCGTTTTGTCCAAGGGCTGAAGAAGTGATTCGAGAAACGATTAATGACTTTGGGCTTGATACATTCAAGCTTGTAATAATCAATGTAAGTGAGAATCCAGAGGCTGCTGAGGAGTATGGTATATTTGCCCTACCCACAGTTATGATTGGCGGAGTCTCTATCACTGGAATCCCGGAGCCAGAGATGTTGATGAAGATGGTACTCGGGGCCAAGGTCATGACCAAGAAGAAGGGTGAATCCTGATGAGTGATTATACAATAGAACGAGTAAAGACTGGTATTCCAGGCCTTGATGAGTTGATTGAGGGCGGTTTTCCAAAGGGCGATACAATTCTCATCGCAGGGAAAGCTGGTACTGGCAAAAGCATCCTTGCAACTCAGTTCATCTACAAGGGGGTCACAGAGTATAATGAACCAGGAGTGTTTGTGACTCTAGAAGAATCTCCCATCCTGATAAAGAGAAACATGCTAAGGTTTGGGATGGATCTTGAAAAGCTCGAAAAGGAGGGCAAGATTTCCATCGTTGATCTTTCTCCTTCAAAGGAGGCGACACCTGCCACGATAGGGGAATACCCCAGTTTCGATCTATCTGGTCTACAGGCAATAATTATGAATCATATCAAGAAAATCAATGCTACTCGTGTCGTGCTTGATACCCTCTCAATCATGGCCTATAAGTTTAGAAGTCGAGATATCCTCCGGGAGGAGTTCTTTAGACTTGCAGCAAACATCACACGAACAGGCTGCACCCTTTTGATTACAAGTGAGATTCCAGCACAAGAAACAGGCTTAGGTGTGTTCGATATCGAAGCTTTTCTAGCCTCAGGAGTCATTGTTCTCTATAACGAAAAGATTTCAGACACATCACGTTCTCGTTCAATTGAGGTCTTAAAGCTCAGAGGATCAAAGCACAGCTCGAGGATACACTCAATGCGAATTACAGACGAAGGTATAAGAGTCTGGCCTGGCGAAATAAGTCCAGGAAGCTAGCTGACTGGGATGTGGCAAATTGAATAGCTCAGAGAGTTCAACACAAAAACCTGCACGTGCACATCCAATGATTAGTGATCTTGTTAAGTTTGGACAGTTGACTCAGGTATCTTACATGCTTGTTGGCCCTCTAGGAGCAGGTAAGACTACGTACGCAGAGGCTTTTCTTGCGGAGGGTATTGATCAGGGATTTCCTGCTATATTTGTCACGACCGATGTATCTCCCAGAGTCATTCGCAATGATATGAGTCGTCATGGCTGGGCAACTGAGGCACAAGAAGCAGCAGGTCAGTTTGTATTCATAGATGGCTACTCGGAGAGAATGGGCGCACCAAAAACAGGATCTGCAAGGTCTCTTGCCAAAGTTGATGACATCAGCGAGCTAGGAATAGTCCTCTCAGAGGTTCTAGAAAATGTAGTTGTTGCTCGTGTCGTCATTGATAGTCTTTCCACCTTGATTCTCCATTCAAATCCTGCAACAATGCCAAAGGCAATTCAACGACTTAGTGGAAGAATCACACAGAGCTCTCATAGTATCATGTATGTGCTTGAAGAAGGTGTACATGATGAAAAAACCTATGCCACATTTTCTTATCTTGCTGATGCAGTACTTCGTTTTAGAATCAATGATATCGAACCTATTCCTAAACATCAAGTACGTATGGAACGTATGCGTGGGACGGAAACATCTCGGGAGTGGCATGACTTCACTATTGAGCGATAGTTTGCTGTGAAAGCTTTAAAGGAGTATCAAACCGCATCTTTACAGAGAGGCTTGAAGAGTGGAATCCTTGCTATTGACTGCACTACGTGATATACTCTGTGCATCCCTCTCTCTCGATGATGGTCTCTCAATGATTCAAAACATTTCAGCTAGGGACAGCGAGGAATCTAATCTTCTATTCGATATTGCAAGGGCGATTGAGGAAATTATTCTCAGAAGGCCTGGCCTAGCGAGTGCAAAACTGACTGAGATAGCAGTTCGTCTATCCTTCAAGAAAAATCGAACTCTACCTGAATCACTAATACTACTTGATACTAGATACACGAATAGTAATAGACGATCCGAATGCGAGCTCCTGCCCGACATTGAGGCTCTCCCAACACTTGTGGACATTCTAGGTGAACTGTCACAAGCAATAACCTCTACAATTAGACTCAATCTGCGGCCAGTTCTACCTTTCTTGACCGATGAAGCTTCACTAACGTTAGGTGCAATTTACGACCGAAGGCATGATGGTACAACAACACTTGCGCTTCATGAGGTTCATTATCTTGCTTGGATTTTGATTGAAGCTGGATTCTTTGAGGGTGCTGAACTCTTACTCAACCGAGTGATAGAAATATCCAGAGAAGCCGGACAGAAGGAACTACATTTCGAAGCAACCTTTGATTACGCCTGTGTATTGACAGAACTTGGAATGTATGACCAATCCCGCGACATTCTCAACAATCTAGAGAAAGAGGCACGTTCAAGCAAAGATGCTCTCAGACTAGCTGAAGTTACTCTCCAACTTGCAGTGAACGAAACTCGCGACGATTCAATATCGTATAAAGTTGCACGAAAGATTGGGGACAAAGCCGCAGAGCTTTATGATATTGCTTTGAAGTCCGATCTGGTTAGTCGTGATGAAGTTGGATTGGCACATCTTGTGATTGGATCAAGTATCCTAGCTAATGGCTGGAGAGAGGGTGTTTCAGAGGCAATCGAGCGTCTTGAGTCTGGACTTGAAATATACGAGGGTATAGAGAATAAGACATCTATCCAATTATTTCATGTGTACAAAACCTTGTGTGGGCTCGGATTTGCTCATGGTTTTATGAATGACTATGACAGTATGAACAAGGCGATTGAGCTATTAACCCAAGCCAGAAGTATTTTGGATGAGATAGATGATGAGATGCCTGACGTAGAACTAGAAAAGGCAAAGGTAGAAAACACGATTGGTTGGTTGAGTTTATCTACAGAATCTACTGAATTCTGGGATTTGGGAATCAAGGCATTCAAATGGGCAGAAGAGATTCGTGAAGATTTCTTGAAGAAGGGCAGTGTTTCCGATATTGAACTTCTAGGAACACGAATTGGTCTCGCACTCTCCATGATGAGGATTTCAGATCGATCTGATTCAGATGATTTTCTGGAGCCAATCCGAAATATACTCGTTCAATATATCCCTCTTTTTCCAACAGACCGTCGAGCCTACGAGGAAATTGCCATTGCAACATATGATGTTGTTTGGCTAATCACACGACATGGTCGTAACATATCCCAACGGCTACAACGTCTCTTCGAAGATATTGATAGGATGTTGATTGATGCACCTCAAGAATCTCTGTTCATTGAAAGCGTTTCACTACTTGTTCCTTTCCTTGAGAAATCTTGGCCAACCCTTCTTGAACGTTCAAAGAGAATGGCCAACTCTGATAATGCGCTAGCAGATGTTGCAAAACTTACAGCGGCTTTATCCATAACGAAGCTAAATCTTGAATCTTTGAACATTGAGCTAGGACGACGGGTTCAGCCTTCTGTTGATGATGAAGTTCAACGTGTTGATCCTCTCCTCGCACAATACTGGTTGGGTGAAACATATCTGATTCAGACCATCAGAGCATTTTTTGCCAATAAAGACTATTCTGAAATGGCGACGGGATTATACAGCGCTGCTGTAGCCTTTGGTGAAGTTTTACGCATTGAACCTGAATTCGATGAATCGGTTGAATTCATCAAAGCAACCTCCGCCTCATTGTCGCAAGTACTTCGCAGATTTGCATTGACCCTAGAAAACCACTATGCAGCATATATTGATAGAGCAACAATCCCAGGAACTCCACCCGCTATTGACGAAAACCAATATAGCTTTATTCTATCTGAGGACTGGTTAGGATTGATCAAAATCGCCAATGCATATCTTCAGATGGTTGAAGAATCAGAGATGGTCGAGGCACAACCATATCTGAATGCTGTTTTTTCGAATATCAATCGAGCCCTGAAAATGATGGATAATGTATCCCTTATTGACCGCAGGGTTATAGCTCCAATAGGTGCTGTGATGAATAGCCGTTTTTACCTTCGTATGTGATGAACCTGCTTAGTCGTATCGAATATCTGGATTCTTTAAACTTCTAAAACCTCCAGAGCGAGCGCCCCATGTTGCCCACCCAGAAGTCGATGTACGGATCTCATTAGCAAGACCAAACGATTCTCTTACAGGTATCTCTGCATCAATCCTGTAAAGAGTGCGCTCTGAATTGATTTCTAAAATGTGACCTTTTCTCTTAGCTAGTATTGATGAAAGGTTTCCAATATGCTCCTCAGGTGCACTGATCTCGAGTCTAATCCATGGTTCTAATACGGTCGGGTTTCCACTCAGCACACTCTCTCTTGAGGCTTGAAGTAAAGGCTGAGTAATTTCTCTCCATGAAGCCTCTGGTGCAGTGAATTTTAAGTCTAGCTTCTTGATGATAATCAATAGCTTTCGCATCTTCTCTCCTTTTAATGGACCGTTACGAATTAGAGTTCTGAAACCTTCTTTCACCCATTCAATTTCTTCACCATATGGATTGATTTTCCCTGATGCGTCGATAAGCCAGCAATTCGAACTAGGCTCTGAATCAACGATTACTCCCAACGACTCAGGGGAGGTATCTGTTTGAGGCAATTTGGCAATTACAGTAAATGTACTCACATCTAGGCCTCCACTGGTTCGACTTTCACCATCCTTGGTAATTTGCTCTCGGAGCATTACCATTGGAGTGCCTAGAGTTACATTGATGCCGGTTCTCGCCATCTTCTCAATAGTGATTTCGACATGAAGTTCTCCAGCACCTGAGAGGAGCATCTCTCCAGTTTCCGAGTTGACTTCAAACTCCAATGCGGGGTCTGATCTCACGTATTCTTCAATTGGTTGTTGTATCGAACTTAATTCTGAAAGTTTCTTTGGTTCGACAGCATATGTCACAACCGGCTCCATAGGATATTGAAGTCCACTCATAGGTGCTACAGGATCATTACCTTCACCAGTCAATGTGTCCCCCACGGCTATGTCCTTTAATCCCGTGATAAAGGCCAAATTCCCTGCAGGAATCGTAGGAAGGTCGACTCGAGTCTTGGACATGAAGAGTCCGATTTGAAGGGACTTTGCTGGTTTGCCTGTTCTCACATTAGTCAATAGTTCGGCTCTGCTAAGTGTACCAGAAAAGACTCTGACTGCAGAAACTGAAGTTGCATGCCTATCTGGTTGAACATCACCAACAAGGCAGACACATCTTCCTTTTGTATTGCACTCGAGCAGAGACCTACCCGTTTCTGACTCCAAATCTCCTCTCCAGAACAACGGTACTCGATACGTCTGGGCGGTGGAAGGATTTGGCACAGTTCTTATTACAGAATTTAAAACGACTGGTGCGACTGGAAAGATATCCATCAACTCTTTGCGTTTCTCTGCACGATATATCTCATCAATTTCCTTGAGGATTTCTATGAAGGCTTTTCCAAGATCGACTTTCTTTTCACTACCATGTGTTCTTGCCTTGAGAGTTTCTATATCCACTCCCCATTTGTCCAATGCAGAACCGACGGTCAATGAGCCTCTATTGAAGGAAACCTCCCATTTTTCTAAGAGGTCGTCATCAAGATACTTGCCCAACATCGCATTGAATTCACGGACAACGCGTGTGATTTCCTCGGCTGTTTTTCTCGGGCTCAATCGTCTTTCTCTCATTAGCCTGTCTACTTTGTTAATGAACAATACAGGTTTCACAAACTCTTGCATTGCTTGCCTTGTCACAGTTTCAGTCTGGACCATGATTCCTTCAATAGCATCAACGACTATAATGGCACCATCCGTTAAACGGAGACCTCGTGTTACATGGCTTGAGAAATCAATGTGTCCTGGTGTATCAATTAGGTTGATGAGATACTCCCGCTCATTGAATGAATGTAGGAGAGAGATTCCGGATGCCTTGATTGTAATCCCTCTCTGTTGCTCGATTTGGTCGTAATCAAGGAGTCTTGCTGATGCTGCAACTTCCTTGGAGAGTAATCCAGAATCTGCGATAAGAGAATCGGTGAGCGTGGTCTTTCCGTGATCAATATGAGCAATAACAGTGATGTTTCTAATCTGCTCTGTTTCTGCTACTAGTGCTGCTACTCGTTCCTTAACGAACTTCTTATAGAGGTGGGACAATGTCGTCTTACCTGACCTTTTTGTTATACATTGTTAATGGTAGTATAGTCACTTCATTGCATTTGGAGCATCTCAATTTGATTGAATCGCTGTCCCTCGAGACCTCATCTTTCAAGGGTTGGCCACATTTGCACACAAAACCAACAAGTCGTGCAGGATTTCCCACAACAAGACCATGAGCAGGTACATCGTGTGAAACAACAGCTCCACTACCCACCATACAATATTCTCCCAATGTTGTATCACAGATTATTGTTGCATGTGCTCCAATTGATGCACCTCTCTTCACGAGCGTCTTGAAAACCTGCCACCCGTCGCCAAATGCGCGAGGATACATATCATTAGTAAATGTCATGTGTGGTCCACAAAAGACGTCATCCTCTATGATAACACCATGATAGACTGACACGCCATTCTGTATCTTCACATTGTTTCCAATGATTACATCCCCATCAATGTAGACGTCTTTCCCAATATTGCAGCCTTTTCCAATCTTAGCAGTACTTCTCACATGTGCAAAATGCCAGATTCGAGTACCCTCTCCGATGTCAGCTCCATCATCGACAACAGCCAACGGGTGTATAAAGACAGCATTCATTTGGTTCACAATGTTATGATGCCCTACTGTCGAGTTAACTCTTGCTCTTCTCACGTTTTCTCTTCTGTTGTTTAATAGGTGCTGCAAACAATTTGCCTTTGTACGCTGATGTACTTGGGCATCCTACACACTTTTCGGTGGTGTATCTCTTGCAGGCCTTGCAGTCCATCTTGCAGGGTCCAGCTGAATCACCGGTCTGTTTTGGATTAATATCTATCGTGAGATATTGTGGCATGAGTGGAGCATTGCCAAACCAACTTTCAGATTTTCTAACTCCGGGCTCGGTTCTCATACTACATGTGCCAAGGATTGATTCTAGACTCCAAGTATCCTCAGCAATCATTACTGCAAAGACATTGTATCGTCCTGTGACTGGAGCAAACATCACAAGTCTTGGGCATTTCTCATACTTCTGCTTGATTCTCTCTGCAACATCCAAGCTCTCGGTTTCAAGGCCCATAAACAGAACTTTGGTATCAAGGTATTCAGAGTTTATCCCTGCAGTAAGCTTCACCATGTCTGTCTTCATTAGCTTGTCAAGTCGTTTACTTACAGCTACATGTGACATTCCGAGACTCTCTCCAATCTCAGAGAGACTCGTTCGTCCATTCTTCTGAAGGATTGACACTAATCTCTTGTCAAGGTCATCCATTTTATTTCACTCGTCCTGTGGAACCGGTCCCATATACTTGATTACGTTATGTAACCGTTATGGTTACCCAAGTTAAAGGAGTATATGAATGACACGGAAAGGAGAAATCAGATAAGTTCTGCTTTGCTCCAATCATTCTTGTAGATGTGAGCATTCACAGAGAGCGTAGTCACAGTGCCAGGGCTGAGGCTAGTTTTCTCAGCTACATATGTCAGTAGTTCACCAAGTGCATACACATTGGCTGGCCATGCACCGTACATATCATTCGACCTAATCATTACAGACAAGTCAATCAAATCCTGCCGCGTCATGAAGACAAAGTGATTCAGACACGGAACCTCATCAACACGTGTATCTTTTCTTGGGTCCCATGTAGTAGCAACTGCTCGTCTTGAATTTCGATTCTCTCGCAACTTGTTAATGACATACTCAATTTGGTTAATCGTTTCACCGCCCCATGCATTGAGTCGCTCTCCATAGGTATAATCAAAATCCATACGATTGGGATTGAGCAACTGGGTCGCATATTTCTCGCGGAGGACAGTTTCACTGAATGGATATTTTTTACTCACTCTGTTCGAATATGGATTGCTAATATGAATCATCACATTATCATGCCATCGTGTCTGACTACCTCGTTCATCGATCCGTGTCATTCCACTATCCATAATTTTTCTGACAACTCGGACCCAACCGTCCTCTGGTGTCTTAGCCTTGATGTATATTGGCATATCAGTTTCACCGAGCCTAGTCAACAAGAATGCTAAGCGGTATGCCTATTCTAGGTTTTCCATTTAAGACGCTCCCTCTTCCAAGCCCACAAGTAGCATTCATATTCCGCGCCAAATGGAATATTCATTTGTATCATATTTTGGTATCCTTTACTAGATACTTGTTCAGTTGGAAGGACCTTGAACAGTAAAACTATGCTTCTAAACGGTGCTAACATACTCTAGTTCTCTAGGACCTTAATAGGTACTCAAGGGAATGAAATCTTAGGATAATGTGCGAACGACTCCCTCTCTCCGAAGGCTTAGAGCTAGACGAGAAGCCGATTCCGACCGTGACAATGCTTTTATTTCTCATAGGACTAAGAGTAGTTTGCCCCTTCATGCCGGGAGGGAGTTTATGATTCATCAGCCGGGAGGATTAGCTACGAAGCCGACTCTATATCTATTCACTCAGGACGGATGTGTCAATTGTCCTGCGGCAAAAGCAGTGATTAACGAGGCTTTTTGCGATTCTGATGTTTTGATTAAGACAGTAGACCTAAGAGAAATGGACTCGGATTTTGAGTACATTCTATTAGAACATCAGATCTTCATAGCTAGCACCCCATCGATTATTGTTGAGAATAATGGCAACATGAAGATGCTCTATAGTGGTCAGATACCTGACATTGAAACCATCAGAAGGGAGGTACGTGAGTTCCGGTGACTGACATTCGAAGCACTATTTCAGATGCAGATGACCTTCGCATCAGAGAGAAAAAGATGCCAAAGGTCAGAACCACCAGCAGTACTATGGAGACCTTCGATGCTAGTAAAATCATTGAAAGTCTTGTATTGGAAGCTAACCTCGCGCATGCTGATGCTCATCTTGTGGCAGTCAAGGTCATGGATAGACTTGTTGCCTCTGGTATCAAATTCCTATCCGGTCCTCTAATTCGAGAGATGTGCAACAGTGTCCTTGCTGAGCTGGGATTTGAGAAAGAACGTATCCTCTATACTCGTGTTGGAATTCCTATGTACGACCTCGGTCTGCTCATTAATAACCCCGGTGCTCATACATCCAATGCGAATCTCATGCGAAATCCTGAGACGATTGCAAAACTTGTTCACGACCAGGTGATGGAACAACATACCTACCTCTCAATACCATCTCATCTAGCAGATGCTCATTTGAAAGGCGATATCTACATCAAAGATAGAGAGTATTTTTCAACGCGTGATTATTGTGCCACATGGGATATGCGACAGGTCCTTACGCTAGGTATTGCACCTGATGGGCTTGGTGGCATGCACTCAAGTGCCGCAGGTCCTGCACAACACCTCTCTGTTGCAGTAAACCATGCCGCTATCTGGCTGGCTGCTGCTCAGAGCTCCTTTGCAGGCGGTCAGGGATATTTCTACTTCAATACATTCTTAGCTCCCTTCATGAAAGGGCTGCCATACAATAAGATCAAACAAGCTGCGCAGCAGTTGATCTTCACTTTGACCCAACAGTATGTAGCGCGCGGTGGTCAGGTGATATTCAGTAGTGTTGACCTTACTCCCGGTATTCCTAAGATTATGCGTAATATTCCAGCAATACTTCCTGGCGGTAAGGTTTCCGAGGTCACATATGGCGACTATGAGGAAGAAGCGCGGTTGTTCTTCAATGCCTTCATGGAAGTCATGATTAAGGGTGATGCGAAGGGCAAGGGCTTCGGTTTTCCAAAGCCCAACATCGTGCTTCGGAAAGAGTTCATGGGACCTGAGTATGATGAGTCATGGCGGCTTGTCGCTGAGCTCACTGTAAAACATGGTTCTCCCTATTTCGAGAACTACTTGAACTGGCGATCAAAGATAGAGGCTGGTTGCAGTAGTTGTTGTTCACATCTCTGGACTGCGAGTAGTGATGAGGAACTTGATGAGTTCCTGAGTGGAAATATGGTCTTTGGAGCCTCGCAGATGGTCACACCAAACTTCGGTCGTGCCGCGTGGCTAGGCAGAGCTGATGAGGAACATTTCTTTGAGAAGATAGACGAGTACGTCGAACTATCAAAACAAGTCATCCTTGAGAAGAAGCGGCTGATGGACAAGCTGATTGCTAGCGGGAGTGTTCCTTTCTATACACAGCCCAAGCCAAATGGTGAGCCTCTCATCGATATGAATCGACGTGAGTTCCTGTTGGGCACGGTTGGTTTTGACGAGATGGCTGAAGTTATAACTGGCCACCATCTACATGAACCAGAGGGAACACGTTTCGGAATCAAAGTCCTCAAGCACCTGAAAGCGAAAGCCGCAGAGTTCCAGAAAGAGACCGGTCTCCACTTTGGTGTCACTCGTACTCCAGCTGAGAGCGCAGCAGGTCGTCTTGCGGTGAAGGACTACAAGGCGTATCCTGGAATCAGGAAATATCTCAAGGGTGATGGTTCCAATGTCTACTATACCAACAGCACGACCCTCTACGTAGGTGCGAAACTTCCTCTGACACAACGGATCAAGAAGGAAGGGATGTTCCATCCGTACATGGATGGAGGTGCTCTCACTCATGTCTACCTTGGTGAATCAAATCCAGATCCTGATGCGCTTTGGGAGCTGACAAAGAAGATTGCTACAGAGACTCTGAACTCATATTGGAGCTTCACAAAGGATGTTTTACAGTGCCCGAACTGCAACTATCAGAGTGGTATTGATTGGCGGAGTGCAAGGTTTGCGTCTATTGATGACCTCTCAAAAATCCCCTGTCCGAAGTGCGGATTTGTGGGAGTCGAGGTGTTCAGCAGAATAACAGGCTATTTGCAAGCGCTCTCGTCATATAATCCTGCAAAGAAGCAGGAGTTCCTTGACAGGCACCGATATTCGTTATGACTGAGAAGTACCCCTTAATCAATTTCAGTTGATGCTACTGTAGAATGCAGCTGTCGTTGTTTCCGGAAATAGTGAGCTCCAACTATAACTGCAATTACAATTAATATTGGAACACCCGCCAGTGGCTGAGGTCCCCAGCCCCCCCCACCGACCGCTATAAGATCTGCCGCAATTGTGATTTCCTGACTTGCATACCCTTCTTTCTCGACAAAGATTGAGAATACTATTGATGCATACGTGATTTCGTTTGGTATACATCCACCATTGGGAATGGTCGCTTGTACTGAAGCTGGAACATTATTGAACAATACGATTTCATAGACTCCTGGATTTTCAGGATCTTCGGTGATTGAACGAACCTCTATGAATGATGAGTTATAAGTTTCTACTGAAATGCTTACATCCCGAACGAGCGCCTCTTCATGAGAAGGCCAGATATCCACCAAAGAGACGAATATGAAGTTGCCACTCGGGATAAGATGTAATGGATATAATGGTTCATAATGAGGAGTTATTTGGATTTCTGTTGGTATATCTATGATGGTGATTTCGATTGTACGATCCCATGGAACTCTGTTCTCAAGAGCGAGCTGAATGTGAATATAATAAGGCAACCAATTTGACCTAGGCGTACATCCTACAGATTCATACAGCCATTCAGATGTTGTATCAAATGTCAGATTATAATACCCATTCTCTTGGTCTGTGAGTTGTACATATTGCTCAGTAAGCGTGGGACCAACGATGGTTGCACTAGCGGATGCGCCAGCTAGTCCTCCCACATGACCATCAGAGTCATCTGTGTCGTTATAGAAAAATTGAATGTCTATTGCATCACCGAGGGGGATCATAAGCCAAAGAGGGTAGTTATCAATCTGGTTCTCTTCTGGTATAACAACAACAAGATTTGTGGGTGCGGGATACAAATGCATTTCAGTCACAACAACTTGATTCTCAAATCCTGTTTTATCGAAGGCAACAATTAGATACAGATACTCCGGAGCCCAGGAATAGGTAGTGTTTACTTTGACCAAATAAGAACCGTTTCCTAGGTCATAAATCCCATCACATACGAAGGATAGACATGTGACATTAGCATTAGGAATGCCCTTATCCCCGTTTAGATCCCAATATGTGTATGTGAGATTGCCTGTCCAACCCCAATTAACGAATACTACAAAGGGCGGTCCATATGCTGCTGTTTCATTTACACTACTTTGGGTGTAGATGTTTGGTATTGAATTGGGTCCGAAACTTGGCTCTGCATTCGTGGTCTCGGTTGCGATTGAATGAGTAGAAACCAGAATGAGTGTGAAACAAACAAATATGGCAGAACAATATCGTATTCTCCACATCATCCTACCAGGCCACCTTCAATTCTCCCTCATCGTAAGAGGAATGCTAAATTCATCAACTCATCTTTTAATTTATGTTTATTGTGTATTTGCAAGACCTATCTTCAAACAACCCTGCGAAGAAGCAGGAGTTCCTAGATAGACACAGGTATTCACTGTAGGATTTTTTCAAGGAGGCCCTTTTACAACTCTTTCATAGAACTTGTTAAAATCATCTCCCATCATGACTTCAACATACCAAGTCATACCAAGAGCCTCGGATTCACCAATCCACGAGACCTTTTCATCCCCAGTAGTTGTCCCCATAATTACCACATCAAAATCCTTCATGGATCCTCGATGCTTTTTGACATAGTTTACTACCTCGGAATATTCCTCCAGAGACATGTCTTCGCTCATCGATAATGGAAACACACCATCGTATCTTGCCGCTCTTCTGAATGGAGCTTTTATTGGCCAAGTACCTGCACACCATATTGGCACGCGTGGTCGCTGAATCGGGCGAGGATTGAATGTGACCTCATGAATATTGTAGTGCTTTCCAGAGAATGAAAATGGTTTACCAGACCAAAGACCCTCAAGAATAGCTAATGACTCGTCTAGTTTCTCAGCCCTTACTTTGAGGTCAGTATCTTCTCCGAAACTTCCATAATCATTGTCAGAAGAACCCCCTAATCCAACTCCTAGAATGAACCTACCCTTAGAAAGAATATCTAGTGTAGCGACCTCCCTTGCTACATCCTGTGGGCGTCGTCTTGGTAGAGGTGTCACTGTTGTGCCGATTCTAATCTTTTCAGTGCGTGCTGCTATGCCTGCAAGTGTGATCCATGGGTCTGCAATCAATTCATCCTTTCCTGCATAATTGTGGTCCCACATAAAGAACCCATCCCACTTTGCATCTTCAGCAGCAACTGCCAATTCAAGGAATTTATTGGGATCTCCTTGAAGTGCGTAGTTAGAGATATAGACTCCATATTTCATCGCAGTACACAAGCGAACGAGTTGAGAAACTTTGTAATATCATGTTCACTCGTTTTTTCTGAGTGTTTTTTCTGAGGTTACTTACAAAGCTTTTCGTCATTCAATCCTGCCTAAAAGCAGGAGTTCTTAGACAGGGCATGACTCCAATCGTAAGGGTTTAATTCAAGATATTGTTTAGGTATAAGCTCACTTCAGTTCGCGTTAATGGAGTGGAGCGAGAAATGATTAGAGAACATGTAGGAATTCAACCTACTCTTAAGAAAATCATCACGGTAATGCTGGCTATGATTCTTGTAGTTCCAGCAATTCTACCCGTCATATCTGTTCATGCAAGACCAGGAGCCCAATGGACTATTATGGTGTATCTGGATGCAGACAACAATCTTGATTACTATAGCAGCGTGAACGTTGAGGATATGATGACCGTAGGATCAACCGAGAACGTCAATGTAATTGTACTCTGGGACAGGTACGATGATGTGGCCAATTTATACAAGGTCGACGCTGGAATTCTTAATTTGGTAGACGGATTCGCACTCAATGGGATTGAAACAAACATGGGCGATCCCGATACACTCACGGATTTTGTCAAGTTCTCAACAAAGCATTTCAGAGCTGACAACTATGCTCTTGTGTTGTGGGACCATGGCGATGACTTCAGGGGTTGTTGTTGGGATGACCACCCTGAGGATTACTTATCTCATCAAGAAATATCGAGTGCTCTCTCAGGCTTCCAAATTGACATTCTAGCCTTTGATGCTTGTGTTGAGGGAATGATTGAAGTTGCGTACGAATATGTCTGGGCAGGCTTGGACATTGAATATCTAGTTGCCACAGAGGGATACGTGCCAAACTGGGGCTATCCCTACGGAATGATACTTGAAGACCTAGTTGCAAGTCCAACAATGAGTGCATTTGATCTATCGAAGACCATTGTTGATAATTATATCGCATTCTATGAAGCAAAACGCCCTGCCTCGCGGCTTGTGGAGCTAGCTTCCATTGACATGAGTTTTGTTGACTTGATAGTCCAGCAACTCGGGAGTATGACCGACGCTTTGGAGAGTCTTCTTCTTGCTGATAGAGAAACGGCTCACGAAATGATTGCAGAAGCAAAGGGCGAGGGTAATTTGGGTTGGTCCGAGTATGGTTGGGAAGCATACATCGATCTGCCAACATTCGTAAAATCCTTGGCAGTTAACAATGTCCCCTATGCGGCAGAATTGAATGGAACTCTCTCGACATCAATCTATGTTGTGACAAGTACCGCTTTATCCTCAGCTGAAGGTATGGGAATCTTTTTCCCAAGTTCCTATGGATCCTTCAGCAATAATGTCCTCTGGCATGGCGACTTGTATCTAGCCATGCAGTTTCCGCATGAAGGGTGGTGGGACTTTCTCCAGGCATACTGGGGGTTGTGATGCATTTCACTAGTCAACGGAGGCGATAATTAGAGGAAACCAGGATTGAGATCATTTCATCTCTTTGAAAATTGCCCAGGACACTCCATAGAGGAACTCCTTATCATCCAGTGGTATGAATCCTGAATGCTGTACTATCATGCCTTTCTCTTCTGCTCGCTCCTTCAAGAATCCCGGGGTCAGATTTCTAATGTGATCTAATTTTTCTTGAAGCTTTCCTTTTCCCTTAGGTGGGAATCCCTTTCCCGCTATACACCCGTCGCACCAGCCTTCAAGCCAAAGAACCTTGTCTTTATGTTCAATTTCGAACATTATCTTACTTGGTTCAGGGATGTCAGGAACAAGCTGCGCAACAAGAGTGATGATATCTTCGAAACTCGGTTCGCTTAAACGCGTCATCTTTGTTCATCTAATCTATATTGGATGTCCGATATTATCTTGCCGTTCAACGCAGCTTTCTGATTGATATACTTCAATTTACTTGATAGCCCCAAACTTTCGAGTGTGAAACTCCACAGAGGTTATATTCCTCTGTATGCAAATGTATGCGGAGATAGAGTTGAGAGCTGTGTATCACGCTAGAGTGATGTTACTATGTGCACTTCTTTTGGTCGCACAATCTTTCTTTGGTCCAGTTTTTCAGTCCGCGTTTTTCATTCAAAACAGGATTGCAGCTCCTGAAGGGGTTAAAGGCGTAAGCTTGGCTGATACTACACCACATAGCTCGATCAATATCTCAAGCAATCAAGACTTTATTCTCCAAGGATGGCCTGGAAATGGAACCGAAGAGAGTCCGTATGTAATCGAAGCATTGAGCATAGATTTCGATGGATGTTGTTTGAACATATCAAACACGAACGTGTTCTTCGCAGTATCTGGTTGCTTACTTCAAACTAATAGTGAAGCTGGTCGATATAGCGTGCATTTCCAGAATGTGACAAATGGTCGTATTGAAAATTCCTCAATCGAATCATATGCTTCTGGTATCTTCCTCGAGAATTGTGAAGACTGCTCTATTGAAGAATGTGTTTTTGATACTGGGTGGTGGTGTGTCCGCCTTGAAAGCTGTCTCACATGCACCATTTTGAGTTCAATTCTGTTTTCGTCAGTTGACGGAATCTGGGCATACGATTGCCCAAGCCTTGAAGTGGCATTAAACAATATTAGTGGTATTAATGGTGATGATGGAATTATAGTAGGCATGTGCCCTAATTTTATGATTCGAAATAATAGCGTCCAGAGTTTTTCTGATGAGGGGATTTTCATCTATTCTTCACATGGTGGTGCAATTGTTAACAACACCGTTCAATGTACTATAGGGCCTCAAGGCTCTTGTGGATTGTCTTTGTACAATGTGACGAATTCTAGGATTGTCAACAATAATGTATCCACATACCGATATGGATCTATTTTTAATGGTCATGACTGCCTATTCGAGTCCAATATAATTCATAATAATGATCAAGGTCTATTGACATGGAGTACCAACTGTAATTACTCGAGAAACATGTTCGGTGCCAACTATTTACCTTAATGCTGAAGATAATGGAGAAGATAATTTATGGTTCCAAAACTGGTGGGACGACTATATTGGTTATGGTTGGTATCCCATCCCTGGTTCAGCAGGATCCTTTGATACTGATCCTTCACCAAAGAACAATGTCCTTATTGTCGGTATGACTGCATCAATCTTCCTCGTATTCCTTGGCTGCTTCATCCTTATAACCATAGGAACAAAGCGCATAAGGCGGAGAGCTCTTATCGATCGGTATTCCACTGATTGGGATTTCAAAGAACGACTCACATTACCTCTTTTAATCGCAGCACTCTTGCCCACTGATGTTTTCCTATACTTCCCTGCCTATAGCCCCTCTCGTTGGCTTGTCTTAGGAGCTACTCCGTTTGGTGTTATATCTTGGACAGAATATCCCTCGTGGGGACATCATCCATTAGAATTCATCTTTCCATTAACAGGTGATTTTCAGATTTCTCTCTATTATGTTCTATTTGGCTTGCTATGGTTCTTGCTCTCAGCTTTGGTGGTTAGAAGCTTCTGGCTCTATGCTGGAGGTGAGATTGATCATCTCCGAATGAAACGCATCGTTCTGTCGGTCCTAGTTGTTATGATTCTTCTAGGCCTCTTTACCTTGACAATACCTCTCCCCTTAACTCCGTTCGTAGCACTGCTACAGGTTTCCCGGTTTAGCAATGGTAAAGCAGAGTAACGGGTGAAGTGTCATCCTATTGGTATCTGGATTGAAACTCAATGCTCTACACCCTGAAGCTTAGGAAGGCTCCTTCTAAGAGAAACCTCATACGCGACAAATATGAGCAGTATAGGACCTAGCGCAAGTAATGGTGCAGCTGCAACAGCTGCGACGGGCACTAGGAGGATCAGTACAGAAAATCCGCCTTCTGGTGGCGACTGCAGCGCCGATTGATACCACCCTATAGTCTGTATAACGGTGAAGATGTATGCGACAATTGTTGAAATTCCTGCAAATCCCTTCATCATCTTCAGATACCAGTTCCCAACCCCTTCAATCTCTGAAATAGCTCCTGGCTTCTTTTCTAATTCACAGACCAATCCACTATCCTGCAATAGCCATATGGGGGTAAATACAATCAAGATGAAACACGCAAATAGTAGAAGAATAAAGAGGAGTGACAGGCTGGAAATAATAGTTTGAGTTTCCTCTATAGCGATAAAACCTTCTGAGACAAAAATCGCATTGGCGATTGTCTGTATATTTGAGATAGAATAGGCTATGCCTAGGGCGGCAAATGCTGGAATTAACGTTCTTCTTAATTGACCAATGCCGTTTACTTGATGATCGATTGTCTGGAAGTAGTAACGAGCATTCTTGCCGCGAATTGATCTGTGCACTCTTAGTAGGGCTTTGGATATATTTGGCGTGATAAAAAACAACACTAACCCAGTAAGGCCTGAAAGTATGTACAGCCAAATGAAATCAACTAGAGTATCTCCAGGCAGTATCCTGTAGATACCACGTTCGGCATCAAATGGGAACATACCACGGTATGTGAAATAAACTGTGATTGCAATAGTTGTGATTACAAGCAGTTCGATTGATATAACAAATTTCCATGAGATTTTAGTCTTTGTTTCAAATTTCTCCGTGTGTTCATCGCTCTCATCCATTCGTACTATCTCCTAATGGATGTACTCCTATCTATCGCAGAAATATATTCTAATCTTGTACTTCGTTTGGATGAGCCAAATGAGTCAGAATGAACTTATTAGTATGTGTGCAATTATGCACTCCATCGTGAAAGAGGGAGCGCCATGCCTTCAAAAGCAATTTTGTCTATCATACTTGTCTTTTTGATGTTGAGTGTTGGACCTGTTCCAAGTTCCAACATGAATACTTCAAATCAGATGGAATTTCCAGAATCTGTTGTTGAGCCTGAACTCTCAATCCTTAATCTTGATGAACCGGTCAGTCGTGTTTCAATTTCTTTTGAACGTGAATTGACAAATAGTGAGATTCTAGAATTTGAGAATATGGGGATATCTTTTGGATTGAATCCACAGCATATTGGTTCAGTCTATATCGTTGAGGTTTCAGAGAGTGCACTTAACACACTTGCTTTGCATCCGTTGTATCGGAACGCTGAACCCTTGAAGAATCAGAATTACCACTCACCTCGGGATGTTTCAATTGCTGAAACATACACAAATTTAGCTTGGTCTATGAAGGATTATGAATTACAGAATCTTACAGGAAAAGACATTTTAATTGCCGACCTTGACACAGGAATTCAGTGGCGTCACCCAGACTTCTTCTACGCAGACGGTGAATCGTATAATTGGTATAGTCCTGGGAACTTGCAGTTTGACAATGGAACTGATGGCATCGACCTCAATAATGACTTTGCTATTTCGAGCAATGAGATTCTCTATGTCACCGATACCAACAGAAACTCTGTCTATGAGACTGATATTGATTGGATCTGGCTGGACAATGGGACAATTCTGGGAGCTATTGATGATGGTGATACCTTTTTCGTTGTGGCTGATACAAACTCTAATAATGTTCTGAACATTGGAGAGAATCTTATTGCTCTCAAAACACCAAAAACAAAGTATATTGTCGAGAAGAATGGTCTGAATATAGAGGTCTGGGAGCGAGGAGTGAATCTCACCTCAAGTACTCACTACGACACCCATGGACATGGCACGGGAGTAGCTGGAATTCTCAATGGTGGACAGCTAGGCTATCGCCAATTCGTAGGTATTGCACCAGATGCTGAATTAATGATGATTGACATCTTTGACTCTGACGGCTTAACTGTAGAAGAAGGTTTAATCTGGGCGCGGGATCATGGCGCAGATGTCATTATTATCGAGGTAGGTTCTTGGACCTATGAATATCTCGACGGGTCAAGTAATGTCGAGCTCATGATTGACTCCTTAACAAGAAGCGGAATTCCAGTAATTGTTCCTGCTGGAAATCTGTTTGGTGGATACCGTCATGCCCAGAGAACTGGATTGTCAAATATCATATTCACAACGCGCTTTGAAGTTCCCTCCGGGCTTGGAATTTCTGAATTGTATATAACAATCCTCTGCAATCAACCAGTTAACCAAGCACAGATAATCATTCAAGAGCCTGTTCCAACTGGCTTTATTTCGCATATTTTGAATCCTGGCACTGGGTATAACAATTGGGTAAGCAGTCCAGCTACCTTGAATGTTACTGTTCAGTCATTTACGGCGAAATCGATGAGAGGTACCTCAATGATCGCCATTAATATCAAAGGTACTATCAAAGACACAACTCCTTGGCATGTCGATATAATAAATCCCAACTCCGCAGGTTATCACTTCTATATTGCAGATGACGCAACATCATGGAGTGGAGGTGCTATCTGGACTATAAGTGATGGTTGGTGGAATAACCAATTCACCATCACCTGGCCTTCTACCGCTGATACAGCAATATCTGTAGCATCTTATATGTCTCGAAATCTCTGGTCACCAGGCTATGGTTTTATAGCTCCTTATTCTTCATGTGGGCCTCGAATTGATAACATTCCAAAGATGTCGGTTTCCGCTCCCGGTGGGTGGGATGTTGTATCTTCCTGGTCAAGTGATTCTGCTTGGGCTAGTTGGATGACGGGGGTTGGTGGATTACCGTTGAATCCAATGTTTGGAGGATATCAGCTCTTCAGTGGAACAAGTGCTGCCGGTCCTCATGTTGCTGGCGCAGTAGCCTTAATGTTGCAGCTAAACAAAGACTGTGGTTCTCTTGCGAAGTACATCATCGAAGCTTCAGCTTATACTGATGCTTATACAGGAGCTATTTCTCCGTTTCCCGCAATAGGCAATAATGCATGGGGATATGGCAAACTCAATGTGAGTCGTGCGATATTAGAAACTAAAAAGATACCAATCATTCATGAAATAAATCAGAATCCAGTTTCACCTCAATACATTGACGCAGTCACTGTGACTGCAAATATATCAAATGCAGACTACATCTCGTTCCAATGGACCGATGATGATTGGCAAAGTTTGACACTAGTTAATATGACTCTTTCAGGAGGTATCTATTCAACAACAGTTGCTGCCCATAGTTATGGCACTCAGATTGACTACGTAATTATTTCTACGAATAACAGCGCTATTGCCAGCCTAAACCTAGGATTCTCGTATCTTGTCGATGATAGAATCAGTCCAATTATATCTTTAGTAGAGCACAATGCAACTGCAGCTGTCTATGAAGGAAGCTATGTCATAGTCACAGCTACTGCTTCAGAGCCACCAAACGCCTCTGGATTGGCATCAGTGATTATTGAGTTCTCTCTTGATAACTGGGCTTCTGTCAATACGATGTTCACGACTTACCTCAGTGGAGTGCACACGGGCTTTATACCTCCTGCACCTGTTGACATGACAGTCAAATACCGTGTCAAAGCAACTGATTTTGCAGGAAATATTGCCGTATCAGCTGAAGGCTCTTATACAGTACAAGCTCCAGCATCTGAAGCAACTGACATCATCGCGTTTCTAATCGACAATTTACCCATTGTAATTGGATCTGTCATCGTACTATTGTTGATAGTGTATATTCTTATGCGTCGTAGGCGATAAACCAATTCGTCGATATGCTGCTTTGAGATATAACTAGAAGTTTCAAGGGAGATCCGTATGAGGTAGTAATACTCTTCAACCTGTTCTAGATTAAAGAGTAGATTTCTTCGTTTTTTGATACATCTTATTGTATCTCTCTCTGAGGTCTTCCTCGGATATGAGTGGTTGACTGATAATCTCTAATGTGTCCTTTGACATCTTACCCTCTCTTACTAGCTGAGCACCAGCAATCTTTGCAGCATTTAAAACCTCAAAGGCTTTCTCTTCGTTCTCACTCAAAAGAAAAGCGTGGGGTCTGATGAGTGCTCCCGAAAATTCAACGCTGAGGTCCTTTGCAAGCTCTTCTGCGATGCGTACCACAGTATCTGCATTTGCTTTCTCCCACCAGCCGCCAACTGTGACTAGGACTATCTTTGAAATTCTCACGTTCTCATGAAAACGTGCACGAGTTCTTCCATCTTGGAATTCGAGAATTGGCTCAACAAGTGGCATAAGCCGATTTAGGAGGTTTTGCATTTCCCCCGGGAGTGGTAGGTATATAGGAGTAGCAAGTATTAGTATATCCGTCCCTCGCAGCTTAACATAAAGATCCTGCATATCATCGGCTTGAACGCACTCTCCAACCTTCTCATACCAGCAATCAAAATCCCCCAGACAAGGTCTGATTTTGAGCCGTTTAGCATAGACTAAATCAATCGTAGCATCCTCTTCCTTCATGCCCTCAAGAAACGCATTCAGTAGTTTCTTTGTGAATCCCTTTTCCATTCGTGCGCTGCCATTAATGGCTAGAACCTTTGTCATTATCCCGCACCTTACAACAGTATCAATCTTTTTGAATTGATATCAGAGTGTAAAAGAGACCTCTGCTATAAATTCTTGGAAAGCAAGCACTATTTTTGAGAACATCGAATTGATAAGAAAATGAGTAATCAATTATGGTGTCGCATAATGCATGCGTGCAATCTATTGCTTATGGAGGTTGAAGACGTGGTTAGTAGAGATTTAGTACTTGCAGTTATTATCGGTATAATCATCTTCGAAACCGATTTAGTATTTGGTTGGTTAACAATGGTATCTGGCCCAATCCCAGTGATATTCATTATGGCTGTAATTATTGGCATTATTGCTGGGAAAATTGGTTATGCTCTTTTGAGTACTCTTTTGACATGGGTATTTGGGATTCTGATTGCTATTCTTATTGCGCCAATGGTCTTTGTGGATTACTTGGCACCGGAGCAATCATACCTTACACTATTCGTCTTTGTAGTCATTTATTCACTACGAGGAGTGTATTCCTTTACCTATGAAGGTGATCTCATAGAGGTCATAATTGTTGGTCTTCTATATCTTGTCGTGATGATAATCATTTCACCTATAATCTATCTCTCCTCGTTTATCTTTGCGGTAGCAGGAGGCGTTATCGGACGAGTTCTGCGAGATAGCTTGATGAAAAAAGAAGCACCCTCGCCCCAGCAGTCGGCTCCGGCAACGACAGAACCTCAATAGCGTGTCATCAACTCCAGAATCCTATCGTATTCACGGATGAAAAGAGTTCTTAGTTGAGTCTTTCTTTGTAGATTAACAAAGGCTGCATCGACACCGTTCAGTGATATCTGAAAAAGTTCAGGTAGTGTAAAGTCAAGATGCTTGTGTAGTTGTATGTACTCATTATTCAGGTCAGTATGAAAGAGAGATGGGTCGTCGCTATTCACATTTACAAATAGCCCTCTATCAAAGAAATCCCTGATAGGATGATTCCTCATCGATGAAATGACACCAGTTCTCAAATTGCTTACAGGGCACATCTCAATAGCGATTCTTTCTCTCTTCAGATACTCCATAAGGTTGGGATCCTCTTGCGCCGTGACTCCATGTCCTATCCTCTCTACATTCAGGTATCGAATGGCATCCCAAATCGATTTCGGTCCAGCAGCCTCTCCTGCATGCGCGACAAGATGCAAACCCATTTCTCTAGCACATTTGTAGACTGGAGCAAAGGGCTTCGGCGAGTGTGCGCTCTCATTTCCTCCAATATCTATTGATACGATATTATGTGAGTTGGCTTTAATACTTCTGAGAATATTCATTGCCTCCTCCATGGCGGAGTCGCGAACGAGGTCTACTCTAATGTTTGTTAGAATCCCAAACTCTTTGTGAGCTCGTTTTATACCTTTATTGATGGCGTTAACTATTGTAACAAACTCAATGCCTTGTTTGATGTGATCCATGGGAGAGAAACTAAGTTCCACATACTGCGTATTACAGCTGGCACAATTTTCAAGCATCTCGTAAGTGATGGTTTCAAAATGCTTTCCATCCTTGATACACTTGATTATCTCCATATAGACACTGATGAAGTTGGCAAAGTCTGTATATTGAAACCGATTAATTATATCCTGTTCAGTCTTGTAGGCAACTTTGATATCATCTTCAATGATGATATCAAGAAGCGTAGACGGACGTATCGAGCCAAGGACGTGTACATGCAACTCGACTTTGGGTAATGCGCGAATTGCCTCCAGAGAGTTCATTTTCGCTACTTGTCTTTATGTTATGTATAACACTTACTGTTCTCATATCCTTTCCATAAATCCGCTTATTGAGCGGCAAGACCATGGATTTGGCTTTAATGAAGAACGGTGGCTAAATCATGGCATAAATCGTTTCAACTGCAAATGTTTAATATCCCCTTAACAGTGTGGCTTTGTGGTGGTAAAATGGCAGAGATACCAATTGCATCTGGAGGCAGTGGTGGCAAGTTATATCGCTCCCGTGATAATAAGGTTCTTTTTGGCATCTGCGGCGGTATTGGCAAGTACTACAACACAGATCCGACAATCATCCGAATCCTCTGGGTCCTATTTACTCTCGTTTATGGTGCTGGCTTACTTGCATATCTTATTGCAGCTTTAATCATTCCTGAAGAACCTTAGCAGAAAAATTACGACTTGCTGTTTCTATCATCAATTCATAGATATGTATTCTAGACAATGGACATTGAACGGCTAGCTTCAGATCAAGTTGGCAATTGGAAAAATCTCTTGAGAGTGCCTGTTTGCATCCATCTATAAACCTCAGATGCAATGATTCATCTTATAAAATAGAAATTGTTTGGAGTGAAAATGTTGAATCCGAAGAAGAGGAGTCCTCCTACTCTCTGCGTCCAAGGAACGCATTCGCAAACAGCAGGACCTGCAGTGGTACCGATTGTACAGACGTCTACTTTTGTTTTCGAGAATCAGCAACATATGTTGGACTCGGTACAAGGAAAATCTGGCAACCATGTATACACAAGGTGGAGTAATCCAACCACTAAAAGTGTTGAGGAAAAAATCAGTGCGCTCGAGGGTACAGACGACACCCATGTTGTAGCATCTGGGATGGCTGCGATTTCTTCCGCTATAATGGGTCTTGTGAAGGGTGGTGAGCGGATTCTATCAAGCGATTCAATTTATGGTGGCACAGTTCATCTCTTTAATGAGATTCTTCCCCAGAATGGAATCCACGTAGATTATGTTGATACAGATGAAGTAGCTGATGCACTACTAGATTCTCAAGAGAAGTACAAACTTTGTTTCTTTGAGACCCCCACGAATCCTACCTTGAAGATTATTGATATGAAACAAGTAGCTGATGCCGCTATTGCAGTAGGAACGATAAGTATGATAGATAGTACATTTGGTTCACCAATTAATCAACGCCCCCATGAATTCGGTGTGGATCTTGTAATGCACAGTGCAACCAAGTATCTTGGAGGTCACAGCGATATCATTGCTGGTACCATATCTGGTTCAAATGAACTAATGGCGCGAGTCCGGAGTGCTGCAAAGCTTCTCGGAGGAACAATGGATCCGTTCGCCTCATTCCTTCTAGACCGCGGAATTAAAACGCTTAGTGTGAGAATGGAGCGGCATAATGCAAATGCAATTTATCTGGCTGAGAAACTTTCTCAAGATAGTCGAATCAAACAGGTTCATTATCCTGGTCTGCCAAGTCATCCCCATCACCAAGTTGCAAGACGACAGATGAATGGTTTTGGAGGAATGTTATCACTCGACTTGGATTCTGATTTGGCAGGAACTCGTCAGTTTGTTGATTCATTAGACATTTTCCTTAATGCTGTATCACTCGGCGGTGTCGAAAGCTTGGCTAGTATTCCTGTTCTCACAACACATTATGGTCTGGGTGAAAAGATTCTTAGTGAAGCGGGAATCTGTGATTCTACAGTTCGGCTTTCTGTCGGAATTGAGGATGCAACTGACTTGCTCAAAGATCTGCTGGCTGCTCTTGATTCATTGAATACATAATATCTAGATATGTGGCCATTTGTTAAGGCGTCTGTCTTGCTAAATGTTGGGACCAGTCAATAGGGATGTCGTGGAGAATGAAAAGAATGAACTTATCCTTGCGACCCTTCACAGAATGGTGCAATATGGCAAATTAAGGCATTCTGGAGGAGGAGTATTTGCAGATACCTGTTATATTGAGGATTTGTTATCTATCTACTGATAAGAAATGATGATAAGAACAGAATCAATCTCGACTTATGCTGAGCAGAAAAAATGTGACTGTGGTAGATGCAGTTGCATTATTCTCTATAGCAGTGAACATTGTATACTATGTGATGCTGCTCTTGAAATCATGTATTCTGTCATTTCTGATTTTGGTCTTTCAACTAATGTTATTCGCAAGATTGATGTCACAGCTGAGTATGATGGTTGTACTGTACCACCACCAGTAAGTCTTCCTGCAATGAGAATCTGTCAAGAAGTATTGACAGGCATACCAGATATGGATGTAGCGCGAGGAGCTGTCATGCACGCGGTACTCAAAGGTTGTTTCTCAGAATAATTGTATTGATGGCGAACTCTAGGGAACGATTGCCCAAGTGCCCTTCTTACGATTGGATCCACTTCATCTTGTGACTCGAAGATTGATCAGGCTTCGCCAAATCTCGTGGTTTCTCTGGAGTTCCATAATCTTATCAATATCCGCGTGATAGAGAGGTTTTCTCATATCACTAAGATTAGGTACCTTTCTACAGAAATTACCAGACTGAAGAGTCTTCAGAGCAAGTGTTACCGTTCTCATTGCTAGTCCGCTCTTGTTAGCAATCTCTTGAGGACACATTGGACCATCCTTTGCCAATTCGTCCAGCACAATGAGCGTACTCTTTGTGAGATTGATATGCAGACTCATTCTAATCACCGGTACACAGCGTGCAAGTAAGGAGATTATATTTCAATCGCCACTTGCCCACTTCTGACGCTTACTATAACTACGATTTATGTTATAATAAGCATTGCCAATAAAGTATTTGATATTCTATCAGGTGGTATAGAGATATGCATTCCTGTCTTTGCCAACAATCTTTAGAATTCCCATCTTTCGCATACAATATGTCATCTTCTGAGCAATACGTTTAGGTATATCTGAAACCTCTGCAAGTTCATTTGTTGTGAACGGTCTTTCCAGTGTATTTGGAATAAAATGTAAGAAGTCCGATGGTTCACTGTACAGGTGTCTTTCTATTACTTCGAGAAGTTTTCTATCACTATTACTCCACCCTCTCCTTCTCCAGCTCCCCTTCCCATTCTGAATTCTGATCTCCTCTTCTCTAATTAGGATGACCTCCAGAGAGAAGTTCTTATGGCGAAGAAAAGTTGGAATGCTCACTAATTCTTCAAAAACATTGGCAATTCCCAACTGTTTCGGTGAACGCCTCCTGCTTATCTCGTTTATTCCATCTGGACTCTGACGAACAATCCACTTCTCATACGGTATAGGGTATACAAGTCTAATACGGTGATTCTTCATGAGTGTGAATAATTTATCCTTGATTGCAGTGAAATTTCTTGTCTGGATTTCGATGAGTAAACCATCCCGGACAACATCTACTACATAGCCGTCGATTGCAACCTCCATCTGAGTTTCTGGTCCTGCATACATTTTCTTTATTGCGGCGTGTAACGAGCGTTCCTGCAGTGTTCCAATGCCGCCTCCGTTTTCCATAATGAGAATCACACTAATTCATTTGTTTATTGAAGGTTCTATTATGTCGTTAATACAAATTACTCTAGAGATATCGAGTCCAGATCACTCCATCATCATGAGGGTATAAATTAGATATTCTCGCAACCTCTGAGAATCCAATTTGAGAATAGAACTTCCTTGCGTTCTCGTTTCCACCTTCCATGAATAGGATTATGACTCTAAGCGTATAATTCCGTTCAGAGTAGAAAAGCGCAGCATCTTCAATCATTCTCTCAACCAATTTAGTAGCAATACGCTGTCGCCGGAACTCGTTGTTAACACCAAGCGCTACAAGCTCCACAACACCATCATCATACCCCCCTCTTGTATCCCAGGTGAGTGTTCCACACAACTTATTGTCGTGCAGTGCTAGTAATGTATTAAAATGGCCAATCAATCGTTCCGCGAATGCCACTGCACGGTCATCATGGTTTTCAACTTCAGATAGATACATGGTTTTGAGGAGGTTTCTATCCTCTTCTCTTGCAGGTCTTATCTCTATCATGTCACCTCAGTTGCAGCAAGTATCTGATTTGTACTTACTGCCTTGAACTAATCGATAATGACAACCGCGTCAACGAAGAGTTCGTAGTCCTCATCTTCATCTAGATTTCGAATGAGCGCTTTCTCTACCTCGACCTCTCCGCGTATCTCAAGGAGTCTTGACTCATATAGTACTTTTACAGTAGAGGCTGCAAGTTTCTCAGCTAGCTCTGGACTAAGAACAAGAGACTCATCAGGTGTGAGAAGGATTACACGTCCGGTAACCTCTGTTAGCTCGATTGCCTTCTCGACTGACTTGTCACCTGTATAAAGAATCAAAGTTCTACGATTTTCAAAATCCTGCAGATTATCAACGCCTGTGTAGACGCCTTTATCGAGGAACTCATCTTTTCCAACGAGACACTCAACTTCTTCCTCCACCTTTTCCTTATCATCTGCCACTTCCTCTCCTCTACCTTTTCTATAGCTCTTGATTGCCTCATGAAGAGCATCAGCTGCGAGGTTTGAGCAGTGCATTTTGATTGGCGGTAGGCCATCTAGTTCCTCAGCAACATCCTGACGAGTCAGCTTCATTGCCTCATCCAAGGTCATCCCCTTGACCATCTCAGTCGTCATACTTGTTGTTGCGATGGCTGAGCCACAGCCAAAAGTCCTGAACTTTGCGTCTGTAATTTTATCTCCATCGATACGGATGAATACCTCCATGATATCCCCACATGTGGGATTGCCTACTTTTCCGACAGCAACATCGTTTCCCTCAAGAGTACCGACGTTTCGAGGATTTCTGAAGTGATCCAGAACCTTTTCGCTGTATTTTGTTGATTTCATTTATTTCATCTCCTAATTCGATTTGTAAATTGGAGATAGCTCTCGAAGTCGTGTCACTATTTCTGGCACGAACTCAAGGACGCTATCTATGTCTTGATCTGTATTGAATCTTCCAGTTGTGATTTGCAAAGAGCCATGCGCCTCCTCATGAAGGAGACCGGTTGCAATCAATGTGTGTGATGGCTCTAGAGTCTTTGATGTGCATGCTGAGCCCGTTGAGATTGCTATGCCTCTATCTTTGAAAGACAAGAGGATTGATTCTCCTTCAATTCCATCGAATCTTACATGCGTATTACTTGCAAGTCGCTCTGTTGGATGACCATTGAGATGACTATCAGGAATTTCCTCGAGAATTTGTCTGATCATCCTATCGCGATACGAAGTGAATCGTTTCACCTCTTTTGGCATCTCCTTCTGCATTAACTCAGCAGCTAGGCTCATACCCACTATACCAGGGACATCTTCACTCCCTGACCTTAAACCCTGTTCCTGTCCTCCACCAATAATGAGAGGGTTGACTCGGAACTTCTTTCGCATATAGAGAACACCGACTCCTTTTGGACCATAGATGTCGTTTGATGAAAGTGCCATAAGGTGAATGCCATCTCGTTTGACATCAATTGGCAGCAAACCTTCTGCAGCTACTGCATCTGAGTGAAATGCAACTCCTTTCTCTTCTGCCAGTTTACCAATCTCACGGATAGGTTGAATTGTCCCTATCTCATTACTTGCATAGCCTACAGAGATTAGAATAGTCTTGTCCGTAATCCTCTGCTCAAGTTTTCTCAGATTCACACGGCCGAATTGGTCTACCGGGACTTTTGATATCTCGAAACCAGAGCGCTCAAGATGTTTTGCGATATTGTGTATTGAAATATGCTCAATCTCGGAGATGATTATGTGGTTACCTTTCTTTTGATTTTTCAGGGCATATCCGATTATTCCTAAATTGATTGCTTCGGTTGCTCCTGAAGTGAAGATGATCTCATCTTCATCAGCATTTATGAACCGAGCAATTGTCTTTCTACTCTCTTCAAGAGCCTCTGTTCCTTCATCCCCAATTGAGTGTAAAGCTGATGGATTTCCATACTTTTCACTGAAGTATGGTTTCATGCCCTCCACGACTCTGGGATCAACTGGTTTTGCGCTCTGGTAATCAAGATAGACCTGTTTCATATGATCCCAACCTTAAACCGTTATTTCTGACCTGTCCGTGATTAATCTTTCTTCCGTCGCACTAAGATTCTCTTAACTCCGTCTGGAAGATTTTTGGCACTGACGAATTCATGACCTGTTCTCTTGCAGAATCTTTTGATGTCTTCCTCCGCCGCAGGATCATCTGCAAGTATCTCAAGAATTTGACCTGGTTCAATGCTTTCAATGGCTTGTTTTGTCTGGAAAAGTGGTTGAGGACAAAACAATCCCACACAATCCAGACTTTCATCTGGTTTCATTTCTGTCACGGCTTTCACCATCTCTATTGAATGAACTATTGTTAATTTAACTTATAAGATTATTCATAGATAATAACTGATTTACGTCATTTGAGCTTCTTTTTATCTGAGTTTTCTATTTCCGACAAAACCTCTCTGAAGTTGGTGAAAAGATGGCAAAAACAAGCAGGGCTGCTGTGGTCCCTAAACCAAGCGCTCCTCTGTCAATAGAGGAATTTGAGATTCCCGAACTCGCTTCAGGCGCAGTGCTTCTGAAAGTTGCCAATGCTGGTGTCTGTGGGACAGATGTACATTTGTGGCATGGCAAATTGGCTGGAGTGCCATATCCTCTCATCCCTGGTCATGAAGTCGTAGGAACTATAGAATCACTTGGCAGTAAGAAAGTCAAGGATCTGGATGGCAATGAATTGAAAATTGGAGACCGTGTTACATTCCATGATGTGTACAATACATGCTACAAGTGCTGGAACTGCTTGGTTGCTAAAGCGCCTACCAAGTGCACTAATAGAACTGTATATGGAATTACAATGGACTCTCAGAAACCACCCTATATCATCGGTGGGTATAGTGAGTATGTCTATCTCTCACCAGGTACACACATCATCAAGATTCCGGATCATGTCAGCTTTGATGGAGCCAGTGCAGTTGGTTGTGCGATGCCAACTGCTGTTCATACTGTACTTAGGAGCCCCCTTACTTGGGGAATGAATGTAGCAATTCAGGGCTCTGGTCCAGTAGGTCTAATGATAGCTGTTATAGCTCTCATCAGTGGTGCCTCCTCAGTCACAATGATTGATCAGGCCAAGAACCGTCTTGAGCTAGCAAAGAAATTCGGAGTCACGCATACTCTCAATATTGGAGAAACTACCTTGGATGAACGGAAGCAGAAGCTGAAAGATATAGCCGGTGGACATGGACCAGACATTGTCTATGAAGCTACAGGAAGTGCACGAGCAATACCTGAGGGTATTGAATTGGTCAGAGAAGGAGGCGCGTACACTATATGCGGACAAT
>Ga0224495_10000379_pt1 | contig 36077 bp, 35 predicted proteins | sample SF_Jul11_sed_USG_FD_168128 | JGI IMG/M metagenome (GOLD analysis project Ga0224495, IMG submission 168128) | Sediment microbial communities from San Francisco Bay, California, United States - SF_Jul11_sed_USGS_4_1 | ecosystem: Environmental > Aquatic > Marine > Sediment | place: USA: California... | reverse complement strand
TGATCCGACGATACGTCCTCATTCATAACCTCTTGGTGTGCCAAGAGGTTACTCCATCACGCCGTCGCTGAAATTATGCACTGGCTACTTGAATCCGCGCCGCCATGACCACGAGTTGCCCTGGCATTAGGGTGGTGTAAGAAGGGGCTAAGGCATTTATATCAGTGAGGGTTAGAAGCGCTCTGTAATGCGATCGAGATCGTCGGGCCCGCCAATATTATTCTAGAGCATACTACCGGGATCGTTGTTCACCGCCAATTGGTAGTACAGGAGCCCGACGTTTTTCTCGACCATTTTCGTAAGCCGGCATTGCGCCAGGTCTTCGTCCCGTTGATCCAGCGAGAATAATGGTCCATGAGGCAAGTGAAGGGGGAGTGTCCGTGGATGCATACGTGCGCTGGAGACGACCGCGTATCGGCCACCTTCGCGATGCGAAAAGACGTATTGCCAGGAGGACTGCTCCCGATACATGTCCTGTGCTGTCACGCCGATCACAATTGCGTCGGGTTGAGCAGCCAGCTCGGCTAACTGCCGTTTCATCCTCTCGATCACGCGCTCGGCCACGAGTTGTTTGCGAGAGGGATCCCAGAGGCTCTCATCCTCCAACGGCAACGGGGGAAGGGTGGTGACTGGGATGCGCCAGGTGTCGGTGTAATGGGCTGTCAATCGGGACAGCGTGGTGTGTGGGAAGTCTCCAATTGGCACGAGATACAGTGTGCGAGAGCCGACCTGATTTGTAGCGAGTCCGGTAGGGTGATCGGTGCAGTTGGGTTCCGGATGAGCGGAGAAGTTCGAGAACAATGCGAGCACCGCCACAATGACCGCAAACTCAGGCCATCGGCGTTTCATCCAGTACAACCAACGAGATACAAATGAGGGACGCTCAGAGGTCTCTGGAGTCGAGTCTGCTGTACTGTTGAGGCCAGGTTTGAACGGCAGGGGCGGGATACGTTTCAGGGCCTTCTTCTTCCACTGGCGCTTCATCTGTGACCCGAGAACGAGAATATAGGTGTTGCTTGGAAGAGTGATCTCTTGTGAGAGCTTCTCAAGCAGCGCGTCGTTCTTCGCATCCTCTCGCCACTCGTACCAGCGGTATCGGGGGATGACGACCAGGACGTAGGCAGGAACGGCCGGCATGACTCGCACCTGCTTCCGCGTCAGGTAGGCTTCTCCCACTTCCGCAAGGGCGGAGAGTTCGTTCGCAAGGTTGCGGGTCTCCTCACGTGACAGGTCGTGCGGGAGGAACACGTCATCTGGTTCGACATGCTGCCGCTCTTCTTCCACCTTCAGTAAGAGCTCGCAGCGTTCCATCGCCTGTTCGCGATACTTGGCTGCTTCATTCTCCTGGCCCGTGCGGATCAAGAACTCCTCTGCCAGTGCGGAGGCGGCGAGAAACGCTTCTGGATCTTTGGCGCCTGCTTGTTCAAGCCGTTCCAATCCGGCACGGTCCCCTTGCGCAAGGAGCAACCGCCCCAAGGCGAAATTCGCGCTGGCATGGTCGGGTGAACGGTCCAACAGTTGGCGAAACAGCGGAATCGCGGCTGTCGCTCCTTCGAGAAGGTCGGTCTTCGTCGCGTATTCCCACAGTTCATCTTCAGATAATGGCTCAGCGATCGACTTTTCCCACAGCTCGACCACACGGGCCTGAGCGGCCTGCTTCTCGTCGTAATTCCGCTTCCACGTCTCCTTGATGTGTTCGGCCCATTCCCGGTTGAGCTGGTCGCACAATTCGTCACACGTCTTCCCCAGGTAGTAGTGGGCTGCGTGGTCCTGCTCCGTGCCAAGCAATTGAGGAATGGCGGAAGAGGCAGGCTCGGGCGCTGTCTTTGAGGGGAGCTTTGCGAGGGCTGCCAGTCGATCGACCAACGAGGGATGCGTATCAGCATAGCCTGTCTTGTCGTGCATCGCTTCGCTGAAGAATCGTGGAATCAGCTCACGATGGGTGGGAACCAGAATCGTGTGTGCCAAGTCATGCAATAGGCATCGGGCGGGTTGGCCGTCTCTTTGTTTCGCTGGTTGAGCGACGACCAGAATGATTCTCGTAGCAGGCGTCCAACGACGGAGAGAGACGCGAGAGCATCCTTCATGCAATGCGGGCCGACCAGATGGGCGGCGTTCCGGTCGGCTTCATACTCTTGCTCGCGGGCCATGACAAACGAATAGGCATTGAAGAACGGCGCGTACCACCCCAGAAACTTCGTAAACACGAACGACGCCCAGTGTCGGCGTACGGTCATTTCCTGGAGCAGCTGTGACCAGGTCACGCGGGCGCGATAGATCCAGGTAAAGAAGCGGCCGTGTTGGCTCCCAAGATGGCCGAACTCGTGCGCCAGTACCGCGCGAAACTGGGCTGGGGTAAGGGTGAGCAGGAGCGGAAGTCCCAGCAACAGATAATTGCGTTGCCAGCCGAAGATGCCGAGCCTGGGCACCTGTACCACCGCAGCATTCAATTCATTGACGATCAGAACATGGTGAAAGGCCGGCGTGCCGAGGGCGTTCCGGATCTTGTCGATCAAGAGAAAGAGGCGCGGTGCATGCTCGCGCTGGAGTTCGATGCCGGTCGGGGGCTCCAACCGGACCCAGAGTGCACGAACGATCACGGTGGCAAGGACAATGAGCGCGATGCCCACCTTGAAGAGGAGGGCATGTCCGCTTGAGCCGTCTTTGATGAGGACAAAACAACTGACCGTCAGGGCAATGACAGCCCCCAGCACGGCGAACACGTAGGCGTAGCCAGAAAAAGCAAGTAGGGCAACCTTCAGCTTGTATTGAGCCGGATGGGCCTTCGCGTACCCTTCCAGCTCGCGAACGAGTTGTTCGAAGCGCTTCTCGGTCATCGGATGGAGTGAATGGCGGTGTTTCAGTCAGTTTAGGAGAGAAGGGCAGGTTCTCAAAGGAGATTGTATTTTAGCGACTAACAGGAAGGTTGTTCAGATTTGAGGATCAATGAGGAGGGAGCGAGGACGTTCTTGATGACCGTGGCGAGGCCATGGAGCGGAAGAGGGTCGCGGTCGGATCTAGTGTGCTTTACCTCATCGGAATCAGGTGATATGATGGATCTACATTGTAGTACCATTGAGAGGAAGAGGATATGATCAAAAAACTGACCAAGCACGGCAATAGTCTTGCCCTCGTGATTGATCGGGGAGTACTCGATCTGTTGGAGATTGATGCGGAGACGCCGCTAAACATCAAGACGGACGGGAAGTGCCTCATCGTGACGCCCGCACAAGATGCCGCTCGCCAAAAGAAATTCCGCGCGGCCCTGGCCAAGGTGAATAGGCAATACGGTCCGGCGTTGAAAAAACTTGCGGAATAGAGAATGGAACCACTATTTCTCACATTGGAGGAAGTCCTAGAGATCCACCGTGATGAAATTGAACGGCATGGTGGGACGCTGGGGGTCCGTGACAATGGGCTGCTCGAATCTGCGGTCGCTACTCCTCAGTCCGGATTTGGTGGGCACTATCTGCACGGTGATCTGTATGAAATGGCCGCAGCCTATCTCTTTCACCTTGTGCAAAATCATCCGTTCTTAGATGGAAATAAGCGGGTGGGGGCAGCCACGGCTCTTGTGTTTCTGACTATGAATGGCGTTGAAACAAAGATGACAAATCAGGTGCTGGTCGATATGGTGCTTGCAGTGGCCAAAGGGAAGATGGACAAACCGGCCATCGCAGACTTCTTCCGCAAGCATTCCCGCTCGTAATTCAGACCCTCGGTTCTGCCGTCTGCCACTAGCCACATCCTATTTGCTCTTTAGGCAAGGACGCCGGCCATTCGGACCTGGAGGAGCATTGATGTGAAAATGGCAACGAAGGTTACTGCTTCGTATTCATCGCAAGATGCCAGCGTCGTAGGTGCTTCAGATTAGGCAATGGGGATAGACTTGGCCAATTGCCTTACAGCAGGTAGCGGTCGATGTTGAGGGCTCCATGAAACACCCCAAGGATATCGATCGCGCCGGAAGTTTTGATCACGTAGGCGATTCGGTAGTGACCGTGCAGCAGGATGCGGATGTGCCGGTCTGGTCGTTGCCAGTACCGGTACCCTGATTCGGGGAACTCTCTGAGGATTTCGACTTTCCGGTAGAGCGTTTCAACGGTACGGGTTGCGGCGGCGGGATTGTCCTGCGTGATATAGTCGTGGATGTCACGCAGCCATCGCTCGGCTTCTGGCGTCCAGGTCAGTTCCGCCATGTTTTGATGCGGCGACCCATCTCTTCGTGGCTGATTGTTCTGCCTGCATCAGAATCGGTCAGCCCTCGCTCAATCATCCGAGCCAGGGCCAGCTCGCGCAGAATTTCGTCGTAGGAACTGTCGTCTGGCTGATCCTGAAGAATCCTGGTGATCTGCTCTTTGGCGGATGGCATAGTTACCTCTCGGCGGTGGAAACGCGCACCGAACCCTCATCAGAATAACGGCAAGGGGTCTGATTTACAAGCAGCAGGCGGGTTGTTACTATGCCCCACGTGAAATACTTTCTTTCTCTCCTCTGGGTGTTGCTTTCCGTTCTCGGTGCGCTCGCGTTGGCCCATGTGGTCGGTGTCGTCAATCCCAATGAGAAAGTAAACGGCCTCTGGATGGTCGTGGCCGCAGCCTGTATCTATGTGTTGGCCTATCGGTTTTATGGCAGGTGGTTGGCTAGGCAGGTGGTCGGACTGAACAATCAGCATGTGACACCGGCGGTGCGGCTGAACGATGGGGTCAATTTTCATCCCACCAACAAGGTCGTTCTCTTTGGCCATCACTTCGCGGCGATTGCTGGGGCGGGGCCCTTGCTTGGTCCGGTCTTGGCGGCGCAATTCGGATTTGTGCCGGGGTTTCTCTGGCTGGTGATCGGGGCGGTGCTGGCTGGGGCGGTGCAGGATTTCATCATCCTTGTCGCCTCAATGCGGCGCAATGGGCGCTCACTTCCTGAGATCGCCCACGATGAACTCGGCTCTGTCACCGGCACGGCGACGGCGGTCGCGGTGCTCTTTATTGTCGTGGTGGCTCTGGCTGGTCTTGGATTCGCCGTGGTGAATGCGCTCTACCACAATGCCTGGGGTACGTTCACGATCGCGATGACGATTCCGATTGGTCTTCTCATGGGCTTCTATCTTCAAAAGTTTCGTCCCGGTGCGGTTGCGGAAGTGTCAATACTTGGCGTGGTTCTACTGATCGCCGCCGTGCTGTACGGCCGTGTCGTCGCGCAGTCGTCCTACGCGTGGCTCTTCGAGTTTGACAAGCCAGCGCTGATCTGGCTGCTAGCTGGCTATGGCTTTCTTGCGTCAGTACTGCCCGGTTGGATGTTGCTGGTGCCGCGTGGCTATCTCTCCACCTTCATGAAGCTCGGCGTGGTCTTCCTGCTCGGCTTTGGTGTGATCCTCATGGCACCGACGATCGAGATGCCGCGTGTGACACAGTTTGCGAATGGCGGCGGGCCGATTATTCCAGGCACGCTCTTCCCTTTTCTCTTTATCACGATCGCCTGCGGGGCAATCTCAGGATTCCACTCACTGGTCTCATCCGGGACGACGGCTAAGATGATCGAGCAGGAATCGCAGGCGGTAGTGGGGTATGCGGCGATGCTGCTGGAAAGTTTCGTTGGTGTCATGGCGTTGATCGCGGCCTCGGTGCTGATTCCTGGCGACTACCTGGCGATCAATACGACATTGAGTGGGGATGCATTGGCGGCGATGGGTTTTCCCCCGTCGCGAATCGCTGAATTGTCACAGATGGTTGAAGTTGATGTGGCTGGGCGTCCTGGCGGGGCTGTGTCGTTGGCCGTCGGCATGGCGTCGATCTTTTCAGCCTTGCCCGGCATGGCGGGTCTGATGGCCTACTGGTATCAATTCGCGCTCGTATTTGAAGCGCTCTTCATCTTGACGACGATTGATACGGGTACGCGTGTGGCGCGATACCTGATCCAAGAAATGGCAGGACGGGTCTATGCGCCCTTTCGCCGAATGAACTGGATGCCGGGTGTGATGTTGAGCAGCGGTGTGGTCGTGGGTGTCTGGGCCTATCTGATTGGAACAGGAAGCATTTCGACGATTTGGCCGATGTTCGGTGCTGCGAATCAGTTGTTGGGCACGCTGGCTCTTTGCATCGGGACGACCGTCTTGATCAAGATGTGGAAGTCGCCCTATCTCTGGGTGACGGCGCTGCCGATGCTCTTCGTGGGCATTGTCACCCTGACCGGATCGTATGAAATGTTTTGGCTGTTCTTGAAGAAAGCCGGAACATTGACGGCAGGGCAAGCCTTTGCGCTCTATCTGGATGCCGTGTTGGTGGCACTGGTCGCGGTGCTGGGTTTGATTGTCTTGAGCGACAGTTTGAGACAGTGGTATGGCTACGTGGTCTTGAAGAAGCCGTTTACGTCGAGTGAAGTTGTCGTGATGGCGGGCGGAGGATCGGCAGGACGGATGCAGACGGCGATCCATTGTGTTGATGACGAGAAGAGTTTTAAGCTGCCGCATGGAACGGGGTGTTGTTGAGGGCGGTATGGTTAATCTTTCTTGCTCGCCCCCGACGTGTGAAGGAGAAAGGAGCAGCCTGGTCGTCCTCCTGCTCGCCGAACGCGCACATCTGCTTATAAGATGAGGCACTGGATGTGAACGATGTGCTCGTTCTATGCGCGCATTCGAGGATCAACCAGGCCGCTCCTTGGAAAAAGTATAGAGTAAAGAAGGAGGGAATCGTGGCTGATCAGTTTTCATTCGATGTGGTGTCGGAAGTGAATATGCAGGAGCTGAAGAACGCGCTGGATCAGGCGACGAAGGAAGTCAAACAGCGATTTGATTTCAAGGACTCGAAGACGGAGATCACGCTGAAGGAGAAAGAAAAAGAGTTGGTTGTCATCTCCGACGACGAATACAAGCTGAACGCCGTACAGGAGATCATTAAAGCGAAATGCGTGAAGCGTGGGGTGTCGCTGAAGGCGTTCGACTTTGGCGCGGTGGAGCCGGCGTTGAGCGGAACGGTGCGACAGACGGTGAAGATTCAGAGCGGCCTCGCCTCGGAGAAAGCCAAAGAGATCACGAAGGCGGTCAAGGATGCCAAGTTGAAAGTCCAAGCGCAAATTCAGGGCGAGCAGGTGCGGGTGTTGGGGAAAAGTAAGGATGAATTGCAGTCCGCGATCGCATTCTTGAAGGGCAAGGATTTCGGGATCGATTTGCAGTTTACGAACTATCGATAGACAGGATGCTGAAACGGGCTCTCAACTGCGTTCTCGGTTGATCGCCCACCTCAACGTGCAAAACAGAGCACGCTTCGGCGTCCGACTCTCCCTGCGGCCTTGTTGGATAGCCCGTTTGAGCATCCTGAAGAAATTTCAAGATCCCACATGAGAAACCTTCTCCTGCTCCTCGTTCTTGCCGCCTCACTCTTCGGCTGCAATCGCAGCGATCCGATCGTTCTGATCCAGCTCCATCCAAAGAATCCCGATATCATCTACGTTGCGACGAACGACTACATCTATAAGACCCGTGATGCCGGCCAGACATGGACAAACCTTTCTCAAGGAATGAGCTATTCCCGTGTGATCGCTATGGCAATCGATCCCGTTTATCCCGCGACTGTGTATGCGGGAACGAAGGGCGACGCCGTCTACAAAAGCCATGATGGCGGACAGCGCTGGATCTCGATGCGATCGGGGCTTGATGATGCGACCATTACGTCCGTGGTGAATCAGTTCCTCTTTGATCCTGCCGACGCGCAGCACATTTTTCTCGCTACCACGATGGGTGTGTTTGAAACCAAGAACGGCGGCGAACAATGGACGAAGAAAATGGAGGGTATGAAAGAAGTGTTGATGGTTGTGACGTTGGGCATGGATCCGACCAGGCCTTCCATTCTGTATGCTGGAACCAGCGGCGGCGTCTACAAGTCGATGGATCAGGCCGCACATTGGGTAAAAGTGAACAACGGGCTGGTGCCGCCGGACATGGTGAAAACCTCTCGGGCACTGAATGTCACTTCCATACTGGTCGATCCATACGAGCCTGATACCGTCTATGCTGCCACGCTTGCGGGGCTCTATAAGACAACGGATGCGGCCAAGGGCTGGAAACGAATCGGAGAATCGCTTGCTGATCAGATGATCATTGCCATGGTGCTCGACCGAACGCGTCGAGGCGTGATCTACATCACGGGACGGGATGGCGTGCATCGGAGTGAAGATGGTGGGGGCACGTGGGTGGTGCTCAACAAGGGGTTGGCGACCACCAACATCAGAACCATCGCACAAAGCGAAGCGGATCCAGGGGTGTTCTATGCCGGCACAAATGGGAGTGGTCTTTATCGCAGTAAGGATGCGGGGGAGAACTGGGAGCCGATGCCGGTGGTGGGAGGAAAACCTTGAGGGGAGGGCTATCGCCTCTTGCTATTCAAGTCAGAGTCTCCAATAGAGGCACCAACCCCTCGTCGTGGAACGGTTGAGGTACCTTCACGATTTTGTGCGTGGTCGACTTCGAACCCAGTGCTGCTGGACATGGAGGTATCTTGCATATCCGTTCCAGGCCGATGGGGGAGCTGACTATCGTGAACATCCTCCCCTCTCCGCGGGCGAAGTGATTCGCCCACATTACTATAGGGAGACACCGAGGCGCCGATATCCGCACCGAAGTTGGAATTCAACTTCGTATCTTCAATATCTCCTCCAATTCGTGAGCGCAGCGTCGTATCTTCTATATCCATTCCCGTTGGGGCCGCTGAGGGCAGTTTCTTTGCATTGAACTCCTTTTTGATTGCTTCTTCCTCGTCCTGGATCTGTAGCCTGGCACGGCCGCTGCGTTCGTACTCGACCTCACCAAGGTTTTTCTGTGCCTCGTTCAATCTGTCGAGACGTTCATTGAGGCGAAAGAGATCTTCGCGCGCACGGGCAACTGTTCCTACGATTTCACTAAGTGTGAATTGACGCGCGAACGTGCCGAGCTTCGGGCCTCGTGCAGCCCCTCCACCTAAACCACCGCTTCCACTTCCATCGCCGGGACCGGTGCCTGGGCTTCCGTCTGCCCTGCTTCCGATGCCAAATCCTGCCGAATTGTAGATGCCTTTTTGTTGAACGGCTTTGAGAATGTGGTTTGCCTCATCGATGAGATCTACGACTTTATCAGGGGCATCCCCATCGGTCAGGCAGCACGAGACAAAGGTCCGGTAACGATCCGAAAATCTCGACGCTGCATTCTGCAGCTCCACGATTTTTATGGGGTCACGGTCGGGAAGTTCGAAACCCTGTCGGCGTGCCTTTTCCTTGAATGCTTCTACGGACTGTGTGTCGTAGAGCGGCTTGCATCCGGAGCCCTTTTTCGTTGCAATCTGTTGGTCTGGCGTCTTGCTCGAGCACCAATAGACCGGTGCCGGTTGGTTGAGCGGATTATCCGGATTGAAGTCCTTTCCATCGGCCTGTTCCAGGTAGAGGAACGGAAGGGTGAGGGACAGAAACGGTCCTATGTATGAGGAAAGCAAATAATTTCGAAGCATGACAGCATTCTCTAATTGAAATCCCTTGAAGTCAACCAAACTTCACCAGTTTGACGGGCTAGGAAAGCATTGGAACATTTCAGAGGGCTAAGTTTCGTAGCGTGTTGTAAATAAATAATAATTCAATCGAATGCCGACTATCAGATGACGCTTTTTCAAACTTCTGCACCTAAATGTAGGCCTCGCTAGATTACTGAAAGACTGTTGACAAGCAAAAATGCCAGAGTATACTTCGCCAGAGTGGGGAGAAGTGGAGGCGTGTGGGTGAAAGTATCGCCAGTGAAAATTTGCACATCCCAGTACTCGGCCAAGAAGTCTGCTCTTGGCTTATTTATCAACAACCTACCACAATTGTCGATTGTACGGTGGGATATGGTGGGCATGCTGAAATGCTCTTAATGAGTAGCCCTGTTGAAACAAGGGTTGTAGGGCTGGACCAAGACTCTCAGGCCATTGAGTTCAGTCAGCGGCGCTTGAATCGATTCGGAGACCGCATTGTGTTACGGCAAGGAAATTATCGAGACTTAAAGTCACACCTTGCTGAAGCGGGTATCGCGAAGGTCGATGGTGTGTTGTTCGATTTTGGGGTTTCATCCCCGCAGTTGGACGATCCCTTGCGAGGGTTCAGCTTTCAGCGAGAAGGTCCGCTTGATATGCGGATGGACCAAACGATTGGGACAACTGCCGCCGATTTGGTGAACGGTAGTCCCGAACATGAGCTTGCGGACATCATATTTCAGAATGGGGAAGAGAGGTATGCCAGGCGAATTGCTCGGGCCATCGTGCAGGAAAGGCAACGACAGCCTGTCATGACCACCGGAGTACTTGCCTCTATCATTGCTGGGTCCGTGCCGGCGTCTTATCGCCACGGACGGATTCATTGTGCCACGCGGACCTTTCAGGCACTTCGCATTGCGGTGAATCATGAGCTGGATTTCTTGGAGCCATCGCTTCGAGATGCAACCGACGTGTTGGCTGTGGGGGGGAGGGTTTGCGCGATTTCTTTTCATTCCCTCGAAGACCGTATCGTGAAGCATACGTTCCGGTCTCTTGCTCAAGGGCCAGACGCCACCCTGTCGATACTCACGAAGAAACCGGTCCTTCCTTCGGAGGCCGAGTGCGAAGCAAATCCCCGATCACGAAGCGCTAAATTACGAGTCGCTGAACGTCAACCGAGGATGGGACTTTTATGAAGACCGTCACCGTTTTTCTAGGACTCTGTCTCGTATTTGTGTTTGTGTGGGAGCGCGTAGACATGGTTCGGATCGGCTATCAGATTGAACGGTTGAAGCGTGACAAGACGGTGTTGGAACGTCAACGAGATGAGCTTCGCGTCAAATTTTCCACATTGAGCGCCTCCGACCGGATCGCAAAACTGGCGACGGAAAAACTCGGCATGAGTCTGCCTCAGCAAGGGCAAATCATCGTGGTTCAGTCCAGACCAAGACCAAGTGGTGTCCAGCCCTCAGGTATTGCGCTGGTTGAGCTGAAAGTCGCGAGGAATGATCTTCCTAGCGGGAGGTTCTAGTGGCCGGTTCCCTTTCTCGCGGTCGTCGGTATGTCCTATTACTGCTGGTGCTGTGTGGGTTTGGAGTGGTCCTGTTCCGGCTGGTCACGCTGCAAGTGTTGCAAGCGGCTGAACTCTCAGCCCAAGCGGATCGACAGCACCAAAAGACGGTATCGCTTGAAGGGGCTCGCGGCACGATCGTCGACCGACATGGCAAGATTTTAGCCATGAATGTGGAGGTGCAGTCCGTATTCGGAGTTCCAAACACGGTAGATAGCCCTCTTAAGACTGCTCGGCAGTTATCGCCGATTCTGCATGTGAGGACTGATGAGTTGGAACGAAAACTCAGACAGGACCGGAGATTCGTATGGTTAGCTCGAAAATTGGATCCTGAGCAGGGGCGTCGTCTGGATCGTTTGTCGCTTGATGGGATCGGGGTTGTGATGGAAGGGCGGCGGTTCTATCCCAAAGGGCCGCTTCTGGCTCATGTGTTGGGTTTTTCGGGAATGGACGGTGAGGGCTTGGAAGGCGTTGAGCATCGCTACGAACCGTACTTGCATGGTGAGAAGCGGATGATGGTGCTGCAACGTGATGCCTTAGGGCATACAGTATTTCCTAAGGGAATGATGGAACGGAGTCCGACGCCCGGCCATAACCTCACGCTTACGATTGATGAGGTGATTCAATATATCGTTGAGAGAGAGCTTGAGGACGCGGTTGGCCGTGCGCGGGCCAAGTCAGGAACAATGATTGTACTTGATCCAAAGACTGGAGCGGTGTTGGCTATGGCGGTGAGTCCGCGATTTGATCCCAATGCCGTATCGGCTCTGAGCTCTGATCGCTGGCGGAACAGGGCGCTGACGGATGCCTATGAACCGGGGTCAACTATGAAGGCGATGATGGCTGCGGCAGCCATTGAGGAGCGAGTGGTAAGTCCGAATACGATGGTATTTGGGGAGCATGGTCGTATGATGGTCGCGAACACCGTGATTCATGATCATGAGCGATTGGGATGGATCTCCTTTGCGCAGGTGATTCAGAAGTCTAGCAACATTGGGGCGGCAAAGACCGGTATGGCGTTGGGGGAACACCGGCTCTATCGATACCTCCAGGCATTCGGTTTCGGGCAGCGAACGGAGATCGATCTTCCCGGAGAGGGAGTTGGACTGGTTAGAGACCCCAAAGACTGGGGGCGCCGTTCGGTCGCGTCTATTTCCATAGGGCAAGAGATTGGTGTGACGCCACTTCAAATGGTATCTGCGGTTGCGGCCATCGCCAACAACGGTATGTTAATGAAGCCCTACGTGGTGTCAGAAATACGAGATGCTGATAACCACATCCTCAGGCAGGTTCCTCCTCAAACCAAGCGACGGGTCATTTCTCCGGAAACGGCTCGCAGCGTGACGAAGATTCTTGAAGGTGTTGTGACGGACGGCACCGGGACGAATGCGGCTATCCCGGGATTTCGGGTGGCTGGAAAAACCGGTACAGCCCAAAAAATCGATCCCCGAACCGGTGCCTATTCAGCCTCTCGATTTGTTGCGTCTTTTGCGGGGTATGCGCCGGCAGGCAACCCGCAGCTTGCCATGATTGTGGTGATCGATGAACCTCTAGGTGATACGCAGGGCGGGGCTGTCGCTGCCCCGGTGTTTAGTCGCGTCGGGGAGCAGGTGTTAAGCTACTTAGGCGTGCCATCGGATGCGCCCATCACGTTGGCGATGGCTTCGCGACAATAGTAATCGTACTGGGGAGTGTCGATGACCTTGGCAACTCTGCTTCAGTCGCTAGAGGGACGGGTGAAGATTCTTGATCGCCGTGGAAATTTGGATGTGTCTGTCAACGCGATTACTGATGATTCTCGGGCTGTCTCGGCCCACAGTCTCTTTGTCGCCGTGAAAGGCGAGCAGGTTGATGGACATGAGTTTATTCCAGCGGCAATGAGAGGGGGAATGGTCGCATTGTTGTCGCAGCAGCCGGTGAGTGAGGTGCCTCTTCCATTCGTCCGCGTTGACGACTCCAGAAAGGCGCTCGGTCTGCTGGGGGGCCGCTTTTATGGAGACCCCTCATCGAAGATTCGGATGATCGGCGTGACTGGAACGAATGGGAAAACCACCACGACCTATATCTGCAAAGCGCTGCTGGAAGCCTTGGGGCACCCAGTAGGGTTAATCGGAACCGTTGCCTATCAGATCGGTGAGTGCTCGATGCCGGCCACACACACGACACCTGGTTCTCTTGAACTGCAACAGCTGCTTGCCAAGATGGTCGCCAGCGGCTGCACCACTGCCGTGATGGAAGTGTCTTCTCACGCCCTGGCACAGGACCGCACGAGTGGATGCGAATATGATGTGGCGGTATTTTCGAATCTGACTCAGGACCATCTCGACTTTCATAAGACCATGGAAGAGTACTTTCAGGCAAAACTGAGACTATTCACAGAATTGGAGGGGGGGCTCAAGGCGAATAAACGGGCGATTGTCAACATCGATGACCCCTATGGAAGTCGCATTATCGAGCGTTGTCCTGCTCCGGTTTGGACCTATGCATTAAAGGCCAAGGCGGACCTGCGTGCGGAAAAGGTGCGGCTTTCTCTTCAGGGGACAACCTTTACTGCGGCGACACCGGTCGGGAGCTTCCCCATCGAGAGTCATCTCGTAGGTGAGCACAATGTCTACAACCTACTTGCTGCCATAGGCGTCGCGCTCCATGAAGGGGCTACACCCTCGCAAATTCGTGAGGCCGTGGCGAGGGTCACGAACGTGCCGGGACGGTTCGAGCGTGTGATCGCGGGCCAGCCGTTTACCGTAGCCGTAGATTATGCCCACACCGAAGACGCGCTGGTCCGATTGCTCACGGCGGCACAAGCGCTGAAAGCCGGCCGCATCATCACGGTTTTTGGGTGTGGTGGAGACCGTGACCGAGGCAAGAGGCCGAAGATGGGAGAAGCGGCCGTGCGCTACAGCGACGTCGTGATACTGACGTCGGACAACCCTAGAACCGAGGATCCCCTCTCCATCCTGGAGCAAGTAGAAGTCGGGGTGGTCGAGGCACTGCGGCTACGGCCACACGTCCAGTACCGAAAAGTGTCTGATCGCCGAGAAGCTATCGAAGAGGCGGTGCGGGAAGCCCAGAGTGCGGATATGGTGTTGATTGCCGGTAAAGGGCACGAAGACTACCAGATCATCGGCACGAAGAAGGTTCATTTCGACGATCGCGAGGTGGCACGCGATGCTATCGAACGGCTCGGAGCCCGCATCTAAGCCAACGGATGCAGGGGGCGGTCGGTGCGTGGAAGTATCCAGATGACACTGTTTACCGTCGAAGAATTGCGGGAAGTGATCAGCGCGAAAGTCTTGGCCAGCGATGGGGTGAGTTGGGCAAAACAACGTATCCGTGGAATCAGTCTCGATACTCGCTCTCTTCAGCCTGGTGATCTCTTTCTTGCGCTCCAGGGAGATCGATTCGACGGCCACGACTTTGTGGCAACGGCACTCGCGCGCGGGGCGGTTGGAGCGATCGTGCTCGATTCCTACGATGTGTCGGGGATTTCCTTGAAGCGTGGTTCGAAGCGGGCCCAGCCATTTATCCTCGGTGTCCGCGATCCACTCCATGTCTATCAGCAGCTGGCTGCATACCACCGAAGCCGATTTCACATTCCTGTCGTTGCCGTCACAGGAAGCAACGGTAAGACGACGACGAAAGAAATGGTCGCCAGTGTCATGGCTCATCGCTGGAAGATTCTCAAGACGGAAGGGAATTTGAATAACCGTGTAGGCGTCCCGCAGACCCTGCTTCGCCTTAACGAGCGACACAAGGGAGCGGTCATCGAGATGGGAGTCGACAATCTCGGTCAGACCACCAGGCTGTGTGAAATAGTTCGCCCCACGATCGGGATCATTACGAACATCGGCCCCGACCATTTAGAGTTTTTCGGCACGATGGAGGTGTCAGCTCAGGCAAAGGCGGAGATACTCGATCTCCTTCCTCCTGATGGAGTTGCAATCCTGAACGCAGATGATTCGTATTACGACTACCTTGCTGCGCGAGCTCGCTGTCGTGTGGTGTCGTTTGGTTTTTCATCAAAGGCTGACGTCCGTGCCATGGATCTGAAATCTGACGGGCGCAATGGGACGATCTTTCGTCTTCTACTCCCAGGCATGGTCCGCCACACCGCGGTTCATATTCGAGTGCAAGGGGACCATAACGTCACCAATGCTTTGGCTGCAGGGGCAGTAGGTTCGGTTCTGGGCTTATCCGGAGGGGTGATCGCTCAGGGACTGTCCCGTTTCCGGCCTGCTGCCATGCGGTCGCAGGTGCGAGTGAGTCAGGGCGTGAAGTTGATCATCGACTGTTACAATGCCAACCCGGCCTCCATGAAAGCAGCGGTGCAGTTGCTCGCACAAACAGGGGCAAAACGAAAGAGAATTGCCGTGCTTGGCGATATGCTGGAACTTGGCCCGAATGCCGCTCAGATGCATGAGGAAGTCGGTGGATTCGTGGCACGCCACGGTATTGATCAGCTCGTAGCCTGTGGACTATTGGGGCGGAGCCTCGCCAAAGGGGCGAAGCAGGCAGGACTGGATCAAGCCCATATTCTCGAAGTCCCGGATGCGCGCGCGGCGTCCGCCGCCATAAAAACCTTTGTGAAGCCGGGTGATATCGTGCTGATCAAAGCATCGCGCGGGATGAAATTAGAGCTTGTCGCTGATGCGCTTCGAGGAGCAACACATACGACAAGAAAGGCGTCCTAACGGTCGTTCAGGCTATGCTGTATATCTGGCTCTATCCGTTCCATAAAGAATTTTCGTTTCTGAATGTCTTTCGATATCAGAGCTTTCGCATCATTTATGCCGCGGTCACGGCGTTTCTGATCGCCTTCGTGCTCGCGCCGTGGGTGATTCGCAAGCTTCAAGAAATCAAGTTAGGGCAACAGATACGGGATGACGGACCGAAGAGACATCTCGCTAAAAGTGGGACGCCCACGATGGGCGGCATCCTCATTATTTTCGCAGTCACGTTGTCCACGCTGCTCTGGGCGGACATCTCGCGTCCCCATATCTGGCTAGTTCTTGCTGCGACACTGGGGTTTTGTGCCATTGGGTTTGCGGACGACTATCTCAAATTCATCAAGGCTCGATCAAAGGGGCTTTCCGCATCGCAAAAATTCACGGCCCAAATAGTCGTCGCGCTTATCGTCGCGCTGATTTTGTACTCGTTGCCTGGCTACAGCACGCAGCTGAGTGTGCCATTTTTCAAGAGTTTCACGCCTGATTTGGGATGGTTTTATATTGTCTTTGCCGTGTTGGTGATCGTCGGTTGTTCCAATGCCGTGAACCTCACTGATGGTCTCGATGGGCTGGCTATCGGGCCTGTGATGATTGCTGCATTGGCGTACACCGTGGTCGCTTACGTAACCGGTCACCGATTGATGTCGGAATACCTTCTGATTCCGCACATCGACGGAGCCGGAGAGTTGGCGGTCTTTACGGCGGCCATCCTGGGTTCGAGTCTTGGGTTCCTTTGGTTCAACACCTATCCGGCCTCGGTCTTTATGGGCGATGTCGGTTCGCTCCCGCTTGGGGCGGCCCTTGGGACGGTAGCAGTCATCAGCAAGCATGAGCTGTTGTTGCTTATGGTCGGCGGCGTCTTCGTGATCGAAGCCGTCTCGGTCATTTTCCAGGTCGCCTCATTCAAATCCAGAGGGAAGCGAATATTCCTCATGGCTCCGATCCACCACCACTTTGAGATGAAAGGCTGGGAAGAGCCGAAAGTCGTTGTGCGTCTCTGGATCATCGCCATTTTGTTGGCGCTATTGAGCTTAAGCACACTCAAGTTGAGGTAATGGAGATGGTGGGAGTGGACACCACTCAGCTGGCAGGAGCTCGCGTCACAGTCGTCGGGCTGGCACGGAGTGGCATGGCCGCCGCCCGCCTACTCCAGGAAGTCGGCGCGGTGGTAACGCTGGCTGATCGAAAGGATCGAGGAGAGTTACTCGGTGTGCTTGAATCGCTGGATCAGACGACGACGCGTGTCGTTCTAGGCGAGGATTATGAATCGGCTCTCAATACAGCCGAACTCGTCGTCATTAGTCCGGGAGTCCCCTATCGGTTGGAGGCTCTTGAGCGTGTTCGTCGCCGAGGTGTGAAGGTCATCAGTGAACTCGATCTCGCATCGAGGTTTCTTTCAGCTCCAATTCTGGCTCTGACCGGCACTAATGGAAAGAGCACGACGGTCACGCTGACTGGGAAGATGTTGCAAGAGAGTGGAAAACGGGTATTTGTCGGCGGGAATTTGGGCACGGCGATCAGTGAGGCTGCTCTACACTCGCTGCAAGCCATGAAGGCGGGCCGCCCATGCCCGTATGATGCGTTGGTGGTGGAAGTGTCCAGCTTTCAACTGGAAACCGTCGAGCAGTTTCATCCATGGATTGCCGGGATTCTCAACGTGACGGTGGACCATCAGGATCGCTATGAGTCGATTGACGAATATATTGCGGCGAAAAACAGAATTTTCGAGAATCAAACTCCGTCCGACTATGCCCTCTTTAATCTGGATGATTCAAGAGTGGCTCCGTTGCGGCGGGGTGCGAGGGCTCGGGTACTGGGTTTCACGAGGACTCAGACGTTACCTGCCGATTTAGAGGGAGGGACCTATCTCGATCGAGATCGCCTCATGACGACCATTGGAGGCCAGACTCAGGAGATCTGCCCTCGGAGCGAGATCAAGATCCTCGGCAATCACAACGTCGAAAACGCCATGGTGGCTGCCACCTACGCCCTGTTGAGCGGGTGCCCTCTCAGTGTTGTTCGTCAGGTTCTTAGAGAGTTCCCTGGCTTGGAACATGCGTTGGAGGTGGTTCGTGAGCGCCGAGGCACCTGCTTTATCAACGACTCGAAGGGGACCAATGTGGATGCGACCCTCAAAGCGTTGGAAAGTATCGAGCAGCCGATTTGGCTGATCGCCGGGGGGCGAGACAAGGGCGGAGATTTTTCTCGGTTAGCTCCCGCTATTCGCAGGAGAGTGAAGCGGCTCATTCTGATCGGTGAAGCGGCGCCGCTCATTGCGAAGGCGATAGAAGGCTATCAGGCGTTCGAACGGACTGACACCTTGAAGCAGGCCATTGAGTTGGCGGCAGCGGGAGCCGGTGTCGGCGAGGTGGTATTGCTGTCACCAGCCTGTGCGAGTTTCGATATGTTTGCAGATTACCAGGATCGAGGCCGTCAGTTTAAAGCACTCGTGCAATCGTTGCCCGCGTAGCTGACGGCGAGGCAGAGGAGAATTGATACTCACCAATGTCGCAGAAATCTGTAGGGACCCTGACGCTGCCATGGTCCACTCCAAGCCCGAAGGCCACGAAGCAGGTGACGTTCGATCATCTCTTGTTGATCGTCACCGTGACCCTGGCGCTCGTGGGTCTGGTGATGGTGTTCAGCGCAAGCGCCGTGGTGGCTGGAGAAAACAAGCGCTTTCACGACTCGTGGTACTTCCTGAAGCGACAATTGGCGTGGTTAGCATTCGGGCTAGCACTTCTCCATGTGGTGTCTCGGATCGACTATGTCTGGTGGAAGCGACTGGCGCTTCCGCTTCTTGGTCTCATCACTGTGTTGTTGGTTCTGGTGTTGATTCCATCGGTCGGGGTGGCGGTGAAGGGGGCCAGACGATGGCTGCACCTTGGACCGATTTCAATTCAGCCGGTCGAAATGGTGAAGCTGATCACGGTGATTTATCTCGCCGCGTATCTGGCCAAAAAGGAGGATCGGATCCAGAGTTTTCGCGATGGGCTCATGCCGGCGGTTGCAGTGGTCGGTCTCCTCAGTGGCTTGGTTTTGCTGGAACCAGATCTCGGGACCATCGTGGTGATCGGACTGGTTACAGCGGGGATGTTATTTCTTGGCGGGGCGCGAATGTCTCATCTCTTCAGGCTCGTGCCGGTGGCGCTGGTCGCAATGGCGGTATTGATTTGGCTGTCGCCCTATCGCTGGAAGCGGCTTCTTGCGTTTCTCGATCCAGAGCAGGATCCGACTGGATCGGGTTTTCAGATCCATCAATCGTTGCTTGCGTTTGGCAGCGGGGGATTGTTCGGAGTCGGGTTGGGCGAGGGCAAACAAAAGCTCTTTTTCCTCCCAGAAGCCCACACCGATTTTGTCTTGGCGTTGATGGGCGAGGAACTTGGATTGGTAGGTACAGGAATCATTATTCTACTCTTTGCTGTGTTCGCCATCCGTGGATTTCAGATCGCGGCGCGCGCACAAATGCCGTTTGGTCGGTATCTTGGCATGGGGATCACGTTGCTTATTACCGCTCAAGCGATAATCAATGCCTCTGTGGTCACAGGACTCTTGCCGACCAAAGGACTGACATTGCCGTTCGTCAGTTATGGGGGATCCTCCTTGGTCATGAGTCTGGTAGGAGTGGGGATCTTGCTGAATATCTCGCGGGATCGACAGGCAGGGCAGGAGGAGATGAGACAACGGAGTGGGCGTGGCGGGGTGCGGCGACAATGACCATTGTGATCGCCGCCGGAGGGACCGGTGGGCATCTGTATCCAGCTGTTGCATTGGCTCGGGAATTTCAGCGTCGTGACCCTTCTACGAAGATCCTCTTTGTTGGGACGACACGAGGGGTCGAATCGAAGGTCCTCGCGCATGAAGGGTTTGAACTGGCGATGATTACCGCCAAGCCGGTGATGGGAAAGGGGCTACTGGACGTCATGCGGGGAGTCTTTTCCGTGCCTATTGGGATTTGGCAATCACTGGAACTGCTGAAGCAGCGGCAGGCTGATCTCGTGATTGGAGTGGGGGGCTACACGAGTCCGACCATGTTGGTTGCTGCTGCCTTGAAAGGAATTGCCCGGGTGATTCTGGAGCCAAATGCCTATCCCGGATTGGCCAACAAAGTCGTTGCTTCTTTTGCGCAGCGGATTTTTTTGGCATTTGAGTCGGCCGGGACTTCCTTTGACCGGCGGAAGGTGCGCGTGGTGGGGACACCGATTCGACAGGATTTTTTGGTGCAGCCAGACAGCAGCGCGTCAACAAAGCAGGGTGACCAACACCTGCTCATTTTTGGTGGAAGCCAGGGGGCCAAGGCCATCAACAGCGCGGTGTTGGAAGGATTACCCCTGCTGAGCCAACGGTTTCCAGGCCTGACCATCACGCATCAGACAGGCGAGGGAGATTACGAGCGAGTCGGTGAAGCGTACCGAACGTTGGGTATCCAAGCCAAGATTGTCCCGTTTCTCTACGATATGCCGGCTGTTCTTCGGACGGCCGATCTGGTGGTAGCTCGTGCTGGCGCGATGACGATTGCTGAACTGACGGCCTGTGGAAAAGCCGCGATTCTGATTCCGTTACCGACGGCGATCTATGATCACCAGATGAAGAATGCGCGGGCGATGGAGGCGGCGGGAGGGGCCATTGTTTTTCCGCAGGCCGATCTCACCGGAGTAAAATTGAGTGAGATGATCGACGCTGTCTTGTCGGATCCACAACGGCTGGGGACGATGCAACGGAAAAGTGTGGAGATGAGACGAATCGATGCCGGCGAAGTGATCGTCGGTGAATGTTACACGCTCATGGGAGTGACACATGACATCAACCAATCTACTAGAACGACCGGAGGTTAGTGTTGTTGGTGAACAAGGGATTCGATCACAGACTTCAACGGGACGACAAAGGCAGGCTCGCATGACACTTTTTCGAAAAATACAGCAGATTCATCTCGTCGGAATCGGTGGGGCCGGCATGAGTGGCATCGCAGAAGTGCTGCTCACGATGGGATACAAGGTGACCGGTTCAGATCTGAACGTTTCGGAGACGACGAGGCGACTGGAAGAACTCGGTGGGAAAGTGTTCATTGGACATCAGGAGTCCAATGTGGGGGAGGCGCAGGTCGTGGTCATCTCCTCCGCCGTGGCGGCAAGTAACCCGGAAGTTGTGGTGGCGAAGAGCAAGCAGATTCCAGTCATTCCAAGGGCGGAGATGTTGGCAGAGCTGATGCGTCTGAAGTTTGGGGTAGCCATCGCCGGTGCCCATGGAAAGACCACGACGACATCCATGGTCGCAAACGTGTTGGCGCAAGGTGGCCTCGATCCCACAATGGTGATTGGAGGCAAGGTCAATGCTTTGGGCAGCCATGCACGGCTTGGACGAGGTGACTTGCTCGTGGCGGAAGCAGACGAAAGTGATGGATCATTTCTTCGTCTCTCTCCGACCATCGTGGCGGTGACCAATCTGGACCGTGAGCACCTTGATCATTACGGGTCGATGGAACGCATCAACGAGAGCTTTCTCGAATTCATCAATAAAATACCGTTTTACGGTGTAGCGGTTTTGTGTGCCGATGATGATCGTCTGGCCGCACTGTTCCCTCGCCTGGTCAAGCAGTATCACACCTACGGGCTTCGGGATCGGGATGGGGTGGCACCCGATTTCAAGGCAACCGATATTAGCTTGAAGCAATGGAGTGCCGAGTTCCGGGCTCATTTTCGCGGGAAGAATCTTGGTCCTTTTCGCTTGGCTGTGCCGGGGATCCACAACGTTTCCAATGCGCTGGTGGCCATTGCTATCGGGATCGAGCTAGAGATTCCTGTCGACCTGATTCGCAAAGGGTTAGCGGCCTTTACGGGAGTTGAACGGCGGTTTCATTTGCGAGGCGAAGTCGGCGGCATCATGGTTGTCGACGACTATGGCCACCATCCCACTGAGGTGAAAGCAACTCTTGCGGCTGCCAAACAGGGCTGGGACCGTAGATTGGTGGTTCTTTTTCAGCCGCATCGATATAGCCGGACGCGGGATTGCATTGGAGATTTTGCGGATGCCTTTGCGAACGCCGACATGCTGTTCATGACGGAAATTTATCCGGCTGGTGAATCACCGATACCGGGAGTTTCTGGAGCGGCCCTTGCCGAAACGATCAAGTCGGCAGGGCATCCATCTGTGACTTTCCTCGAGCGCAAAGAAACGCTACCGGACCAGGTACTGCCTCATCTCAGACCGGGCGATCTCGTTCTTACGTTGGGGGCGGGCGATATCTGGAAGGCTGGAACCGGGATTCTTGCACGGCTCGAGTCTGCTTAATGGCCCATGACGGATCGATGCACACAGATGGAGCGAAGGGACGACCAATGCGGGAACGGCGAAGATTGGAGTTTGCCGTGGCTGGCGTTCGAGGGGTGGTTCGCTTCAATGCACCGCTTAAAGAGTACACGTCATTCCACATTGGTGGTCCAGCTGATGTGTTGGTGGAGCCGGCTGACGTGGAGGATGTTGTTCAGCTCACGAGGCAGACGCATGAGCAGAAGCTTCCGATCTTTGTGTTGGGTGGCACCAACCTCCTGGTTCGGGACAAAGGCATTCGGGGCGTGGTGGTTAGTTTGGGGAAATTACGCGCGATCAAAGAAGAACCAGGATCCGTGTTGTATGCCGAAGGCGGTGTAGGCATGCCGACTCTGATTGGCCATGCCATCCGCCGGTCCTTGGCGGGATTGGAGTGGGCGGCCGGTATTCCCGGCACTGTCGCCGGTTGTGTCGTGATGAATGCAGGGACACGGCTTGGGGAGATGAAAGACTCAGTGAAAGCCGTTCGGATTGTGTCGCCGAAAGGCGCACTGATGGACTGTTCGGCAGAGGCGATCGAATTTGGGTATCGTCGGGCAACCTTGCCGAAGGGTGTCGTGGTCGGAGTATGGCTGCAACTGAGGTCGGGAGTGCGAGCAGATATCGAAAAGGTCGTAAAAGACTATCTCCACTACCGTCGTGATACGCAGCCGCTCACGCTACCGAGCGCCGGCTGTGTGTTCAAGAATCCGCTCAACGATTCGGCAGGGCGAGTTGTTGAAGCGACGGGGTTCAAGGGCACATCCGTCGGTGATGCACAGGTCTCGATGAAGCATGCCAATTTTATTGTGAATCAAGGGCAGGCCAGTGCCTCCGATGTCCTCTCGCTTATCAAGAAGATACGTACGGGAATCGTGCGAAAGGCGGGGATCAAATTGGAGCTGGAGTTGAAAATCGTGGGTGAAGTGTAGCGAAGGGAGTCATTGTGACGATGGGCCGTCTAACAAATGCCCGGATCGGCGTGCTCATGGGAGGACGCTCTTCAGAACGGGATATTTCACTCAAGACCGGTCAGGCTGTTCATCAGGCCCTAATCCGTCAAGGATACGATGCGGTGGCCATCGATGTCACCGATCGTCTGCATCGAGATTTAGAGGATCAAAAAGTTGCCATTGCCTTTCTCTCGCTGCACGGACCTGGAGGTGAAGACGGAACCATCCAGGGATTTCTCGAGACGTTGGGAATTCCCTATACCGGGTCAGGTGTACGTGCGAGTGCCGTAGGCATGCACAAGGCCGCTACGAAAATGCTATTGGCCGCACATGGCGTTCCGCTACCGGCCGGAACTGTTGTGCGCGAATGTGACAGGTCGTCATTGGCGAAGGTTCTGAAGCAGACAAAACTGAAATTGCCGATTGTTGTCAAGCCGGTTTCGCAGGGTTCCACGATCGGGGTGACGATCGTACGTCGCCGTACCCAATGGAAAGAGGCGCTCGCCCTTGCGCATCGCTATGATCCAGAGGCGATGGTAGAAAGTTATATTCCCGGACATGAAGCTGCCGTTTCCATTCTGGGAACAACGGCGGAAGGCCCCACCGTACTCCCTGCCATTGAAATCGTGGCGCCTGATGGATTTTACGACTTCTCGGCAAAGTATCAGAAGGGCAAGACTCAGTATCTCTGTCCCGCTCCGTTCCCTCCCAAGGTGATGCGCCACATCAGTGAATTAGCGAGGCGAACCTATGAGGCGTTGGAGTGCGAGGGGGCTGCTCGCGTGGATTTTCGGATCACTTCGAGAGGTCGGCCCTATGTCTTGGAGATCAATACGGTTCCCGGCATGACGGAGACTAGTCTTTTGCCCATGGCCGCAGCTCAAGTTGGGATTGCGTACGATGTCTTAGTCGAACGGATTCTGCAGTCGGCCCTTGATCGTGCGAATCGCTTTGCGCAGGTAGTGCCGAAGGAGTGAGTGTGATGCCATTCTTGAGAAGAAAACGGCGATCTTCTCCCGTGGAGCCACGGAAAAATCAGTGGAAGGATCTGGACGGAGAGAGAGCGGGGAGGGAAGCCCAACAGGGGACAACAGCCAGACGAAAGGCCCTTACTCGATGGGCTGGCGTGATCATCGGTATGGTATTCGTGGCAGGGATCATCGTGATAAGTGTGAAATACGCTGGCCCTGCGCTCCAAGCATTGCTGGAAATTAAGACCATTACGATCGAAGGTGGCCACCACATCGATAGACAGAAAGTGCTCGATCTTGCGAAGGTGAAGTCTGGTACTGGCCTCCACCATATTGTCACGAGCGTTATTAAGGAGCAGGTGGAATCTCATCCCTGGGTCAAAGAAGCCGAAGTGACCCGCGTTCCGTTTCATGAGTTACGTATATCCCTGGTTGAGCGAAAACCAGCTGCGGTCATCCGTGCCGACTCCCAGAACTTTCTAACTGATGCGGAGGGGCATGTGCTGACCAGGCTCGGTCAGACCGATGATGACGCGTTGCCTCTTGTGACGGGAATCGATTCCAAAGGATTGCTGGAAGAGACTGAGTCGGTAAGGCAGGTCATCGCGTCGGGCATCGAGCTTGCACATTTAGTTGGGCAAACCTTCGAAGGCCGGCTACAAGTGAACGCCGAAAACCCGTCAAACCTCATCGCGCTTGTACAGGGAGTGCGATTTCAATTCGGGGAGGCAGCGGTCGGAGAGCAGTGGAAACGGTTCCAACGCGTCAAACCGACACTCAAAACGTTGAACTTTGACGGTCGCGGACGTAGAGCGAACGAAGTGGATCTCCGGTACGAAAATCGGATTGTCGTACGGGAAGGGGGGTGAGCGCGGTGCCGAAACGGGATCAAATTCTGGTCGGCCTCGATATTGGAACCACGAAGATCTGTGCGATCGTGGCGGAGATGACCGATGCTGGAGGGCTCAATATCATCGGTGTTGGCACGAGTCCTTCCCGTGGCCTACGCAAAGGAGTCGTCGTTAATATCGAAAGCACCGTCGAATCCATCAAGAAAGCAGTTGAAGAGGCGGAGTTGATGGCGGCCGTCCAGATCAACTCGGTCTACACCGGCATTGCGGGTAGCCACATTTCTGCTGAAAACTGCAAAGGCGTCGTGGCGCTGAAACGGGCCGAGGTGACTCGCGAAGATATCCAACGGGCCATTGAAAGCGCTCGTACGCTCGCCGTGATCCCCCACGAACGCAGGATTCTTCACGTACTCCCGCGAGAGTTTATGGTGGATGGGCAGGAAGGTGTGCGCGAACCATTAGGTCTTTCTGGTAATCGCTTGGAAGTGAACGTGCACGTCATCACCGGTGCCGTGACCTCTGCGCAGAATATCGTGAAGTGCGTGAATCGAGCCGGGCTTGATGTCGTGGACATCATTCTGCAGCCGCTCGCATCCAGTGAAGCCGTCTTGGGCCAAGAAGAGCGCGACTTGGGTGTGGCGATGGTGGACTTAGGAGGCGGGACGACGGACCTGGCTATTTTCCTGGATGGCAGCATTCGTCACTCAGCGGTCCTTCCCATCGGCGGCCAAAATTTGACGAGGGACTTGGCCTACGGCCTCCATACTTCACAGACCGAGGCCGAGAAGATCAAGACTCAGTACGGTGTTGCGCGGACTGAGTTGGTGATCGGGCATCAAATGGTCGAAGTATCGTCTGTTGGAGAACGTCCGGCCCGAACATTTTCCAGACGGGATATCGCTGAGATTTTGGAACCGCGCGTTGACGAAATGTTTGAGCTGGTCCGGAGGGAAATTGCACGCGCCGGCTATGAAGAGATATTAGGGGCCGGTGTCGTGATTACCGGAGGCACATCGTTATTAGAGGGCATGCCAGATGCCGCTGAGAAGGTCTTGAACTTGCCGGCACGTCGAGGCATACCTTCTGGTGTTGGAGGGCTCTGTGAAACCGTCGGCCATCCCAGTTATTCGACTGGAGTCGGTCTCTTATTACGTGCCCGGAGACATGTCAGTGAATTAGAAACGGCCGGACTTCGCAATGGAGGACCTTGGGCCAAAGTGCGTGGATGGACGAAGTGGATGTCGGAGGTCTTTTAACTTTTTAGAATCCTTGCGGACGGCAAGCTGGTCGTCGTGCGAGGCGATGTGGGAGGTGCCCCAATGTTCTCATTCCAGGAAGATATGCTGTCGCCGGTCCGCATCAAGGTGATTGGAATTGGCGGTGCTGGGTGCAATGCGATCAACACGATGATCACCTCCGGACTCGCGCGCGTCGACTTTATCGCCGGGAACACCGATCTTCAGGCGCTCGATCGGTCGTTGGCACCCTATAAGATCCAGCTCGGGCCTGAACGTACCCGTGGGTTGGGCGCGGGTGCAAAGCCGGAGATCGGTCGAGACGCGGCGCTTGAAAGTAAAGAACATATCCGAGAATGTCTCGAAGGGGCCGATATGGTCTTTGTCACGGCCGGGATGGGGGGAGGGACTGGCACAGGAGCCGCCCCCATTGTGGCCAGCATTGCCCGCGAAATGGGCATCCTTACGGTAGGCGTCGTTACAAAACCGTTTCAGTATGAAGGCCAACGGCGACACAGGCACGCGGAAGAAGGGATCCGGGATTTGCGTCGGCATGTCGATACCTTGCTCGTGATTCCGAACCAGCGGCTGCTGGGGATTGTCGATAAATCTACCCCGCTTCTCGAAGCATTCAAAGTCGCGGATGATGTGCTGCGCCAAGCGATCCAGGGTATCGCCGACGTCATTACGACCACAGGACATGTGAACGTCGACTTTGCCGATGTTCGGACCGTGATGTCACACACGGGACGAGCGGTCATGGGCATGGGCGTGTCCTATGGGCCGAATCGGGCGATCGAAGCAGCGCAAAAGGCTATGTGCAGCCCTCTCCTTGAGGAAGGAAGTGTTGAGGGGGCCTGCGGTGTTCTGTTGAATATTACGGGAGGCCCCAGCATGTCGCTGCACGAGATCGAAGAAGCTGCCTCGATCATCCAGCAGGCGGCAGATCCTGAAGCCAACATCATCGTCGGTCAGGTCATCAACCCGGACATGGGCGAGGAACTGATCATTACGGTGATCGCGACCGGGTTTGAACGAGAAGAGGACTCAGCGTCCGTCACGATCGGAGCTGATCGGGGGACGAGTCGACCGCCCAAACCTGTCCCCTCAGCGTTAAGCGGCATGGGTGCTTCATTAGTGGGAGATCGACCGATAAAAGACCTCGATCGCCCCACCTTTTTGAGACGAATGAATGATGTGCGAGAGTCAATGGATCGAGCGGTGATGACCGCCGAAGACGAATGGGATGTGCCGACCTTTCTTCGCAAACAAACAGACTGATCTCGTGCCGATCTTCACGGGATGAGGCAGGGAATGTGATTATGGCAAGCTCATCGGTTATTACCGTGCCGGCGTTTGCGGATGCCGGGACTCAGGTCCGCCATTTTTTCGGGACCCGTCGGCATGCCATGGGGCTTGGCCTTGAAACAGGTATTCCACAGCGGAGAATAGCAGGTGCGGCGTCGTCTTCATGGACACTCTCAGTGAAGCAAGTCCATGGGACAGAGGCGTTGGTGGTGGATCGTGCCCTCGCCCCGACAGATCGATTTGTGGGAGGTTGGGATGCCTTGGTTACCGATCAACCTGGCATTATGGTGGCGGTACGGACGGCAGATTGTGTCCCGATTCTCATGCATGATCCTAAGCGTCGGGTTGTGGCTGCAGTCCATGCCGGCTGGCGAGGAGCGGTTGCCGGCATTGTTCCCAAAACGTTGGCCCTATTGGAGTCTCGCTTTGGATCGCGTCTAGAGCATGTACGGATCAGTATCGGTCCATCTGCTGGGGTTTGCTGCTATGAAGTGGATGAGCCGGTTCTTGACCATCTGTATCAGGGATTTCCAGATTGGAAGAAGGTGGTTCGGACGAAGGAGGCAGGAAGAGTGCATCTTGATTTGAAAGCGCTCGTCAGAGAACAGGCGCAAGCCTTTGGGGTATCTCCGAAGTCCATCACCACTGTCAACGTCTGTACAATTTGCCATGAAGACCTCTTTTTTTCCTATCGGCGGGAGGGGAAGGTCAACGGGACCATGGTCAGTGCCATCGGGTTGCCGATGAGGCGAGCATAGGTGAGGCTCTGCCAATTCGGATGCGCTTCCGCTAGAATGAAGAATGGGCTGCTGAATGAGCGGCCGCGACTCCTGCGAGAGGACCATGGAACCGCTCATCCCTGACACGATCGCAAAACGCGTTCAATCGATTCTGACGAAGATCCGGTTGGCGGAGGAAAAAGCTGGACGTCCTGCCGGTACGGTGCGGCTCGTGGCCGCAACGAAGACCGTGACCGTTGAACATATCGCAGAAGGTGTGCGCGCCGGTCTGTGCATGCTAGGTGAAAATCGGGTACAGGAAGCGCTTCCCAAAATAGCCGCGTTCACCGAGGCACCGGTTCAATGGCATTTTATCGGGCAGCTGCAACGGAGGAAGGTCCGATCTGTAATCGGTCGATTCGACCTCATTCATTCGGTAGATACGGTCGACCTCGCGCAAGAAATCAATCGTCGTGCGGAGGAAGCCGGTTGTCGGCAGAATGTCTTGCTGGAAGTAAATATCGGAGGGGAACCAACCAAGGCAGGGTTTCATCCCGATGACGTGGTACGATCAGTACCTATGATGGCCCAATTCTCTCATATGTGTATCAAAGGCCTCATGACGATTCCTCCACCGACCACTGGTCAAGATTCGGCCAGGCCGCATTTCCGCAAACTCTATGAACTTGCTCGACAGATCGCGGCCTTAAACTTACCGACCGTAGAGATGGATGAACTGTCAATGGGAATGTCAAACGATTTTGACGTGGCCATTGAGGAAGGGGCGACATTGGTCCGAGTTGGCACCGCCATCTTTGGAGCGCGGCATGTCTAGTCCAACAGTCATGCCTAATATCTCGTTTGTGGGCGGTGGCCGGATGGCGGAGGCATTGATCAGTGGAGTGCTGTCCTCAGGGGGCTACAAGGCCGAGCAGATCCATGTCGCTGATCCAGATACGGCCCGCCTGGATCATCTCAAGCAGCAGTACGGTGTTCAGATTAGTGCCACGAATCATGAGGCAGTAGTCTCGGGAGATGTCATTGTGCTGGCCGTGAAACCTCAGGTAACGGCCGCAGTCCTCAAGGAGATCGGGGATGGGTTGGCGAAACGGCTTGTGATCTCGGTGGTTGCGGGAATGCAACTCATGCGAATTATTGAGGCTTGTGGGCCGCAGGCGCGCGTCATTCGCGCGATGCCGAATACGCCGGCGATGGTGGGTGAAGGGATGACTGCCTTGGCGATCGGTCCCGGGGTAGGGGAGAGCGACGTGGCATGTGCGCGACAGCTCTTTGAGTCGGTTGGCCGGGTGGCGTCTGTCGATGAGCGCTTCATGGATGCTGTGACCGGCTTGAGCGGAAGCGGACCGGCGTACGTCTTTCTCATGATCGAAGCGATGGCCGATGGCGGCGTCAAGATGGGGTTGTCGCGGGAAACGGCCAGTCTCCTTGCAGCGCAGACCGTATTGGGTGCGGCACGGATGGTCATAGAAACTGGGCAGCATCCAGCGCGTCTCAAGGATCAGGTGGCGTCTCCTGGAGGAACGACGATTGTGGGTTTGCATCGGTTGGAACAGGGAGGCCTCCGGGGTGTGTTGATCGACGCCGTTGAGGCCGCAACGAAACGTTCTCAGGAGCTCGGAGGCTGATGTTTGTTGTGGGGAATACGCTATTAGGGGTGGCCACGGTACTTGATTATGCGCTGACGTTCTATAGCTGGATCGTCATTGCTCGAGCGCTGATTTCTTGGGTGAATCCGGATCCGTGGAATCCAATCGTTCAATTCCTTACCCGAGTCACTGAACCGATTTTGGTCCCGATCCGACGGCGATTGGGCTCGGGGATGGGCATGGATTGGTCGCCATTGATCGTCATCGTGACCATCTGGTTTTTGCAGATTGCGGTCGTACAGTCGATTAAGGACCTCGCGGTACGGATGAATTGATTCAACGAATGGGGGATGCCATGAAGATCACACCGCTCGACATTCAACAGATGGTCTTTCAAGTCAAGCTTCGTGGCTATGACCGTGAAGAGGTCAACCGCTTTCTAGAAGAGATTGCACAAACCGTCGAATATCTGAATCGTGACAATGCCACGTTGCGTGATCGAATTATGACGCTTGAACAGCAGGTCTCGGATCTCAAACGGACTGAGGCGACTTTGTCTACCACATTGATCTCGGCGCAGTCGTTGGCCGAGGATGTCAAGCGAAGCGCGCAACGCGATGCCGAGTTGATCGTCAAAGAGGCGGAACTGAAAGCCAGCGAGTTATTCCGACAAGCGCGAGTGGAGCTAGGAAACACACAGCGAGACTTGTCTCTGCTGCAGAAGCAGCGGCTGCTCATGGTTGAGCGGATGCGGGCGACGCTTCATACCTTCGAGCGGATGTTGGACGTGGAAGCCAGTGAAGCGTACCAGGATCATGGCGTCATGCAGGAAGAAAAGCTGGAAGGGGAATCAAGCCCTACCCGTTGACCGTTCGGGTTGAAAGCGCTACCGCATGCGTAATGCGTGATCATTACCCCTGAGCATTTCCCGTCATCCTCATCCCGATGCCCAATCTTAGTGTGATCCAAGCAGCACTCGATCGAGCCGTTACCGACGGGGTCTTTCCGGGGGCTGTATTGGCGGTGCGGTGTGGCAATAGACCGGTTTCTCGCTTTCATGCCGGTCATCTTTCAACCGTCCCTCCAGGATCTCCCGTCAGTTCCTCCACAATTTATGACCTGGCTTCGTTGACAAAACCGTTGGCCACCGTTACGGCCCTCGTTTTGTTGATGCAGAAAGGCCGTTGCCAGCTTGATGACTATGTGGCCGACCATCTTTCAGAATGTGCCGATACGTTCATCGGCTCTGCGACGATTTGCCACCTCCTTACGCATTCTTCCGGTTTGCCTGGCTGGCGGGGATTCTATGAACAGCTCAGACCGGATGGAGTAATCCCTTCGTCGGCTGGCGAGCGAGCGCAGGCCAAACGCGCGATGCTCAGCCTCATTCGGTCTGAGGCGCCAGTATACGAACGAGGCACACGCAGCCTGTACAGCGATCTCGGCTTCATGTTGCTCGGCTTTATTATTGAGCGAATCAGCGGACAATCGATGAGCGAGTATTTTCTCGAGCACATTGTGTGCCCGTTGGGTAAGCCCCGGATGGGATTTATCCTGCCCGGACAGCACCGTGCACTTCCTAATAGCCTAGATGCCGATATGAGTGGTGTAGCGCCGACGGAAATTGATCGATGGCGAGGACATCTCTTATGTGGAGAAGTCCACGATCAGAATGCAGCTGCGTTGGGTGGTGAGGCTGGTCATGCCGGGCTGTTTGGGACTGTAGACGCGGTGCTGGCGATCTCAGGCGAGTGGTTGGGAGCTTATCACGGCCGAGTCACAATCCTCGATTGGGCCATGGTCCATGAATTTACGCGAAGACAGAAATTAGAAGGATCTTCCAGTTGGGCGCTCGGGTGGGATACACCGTCCGTCCCTTCATCTGCAGGATGCCAGTTTGCAGCTCAATCATTTGGCCATCTCGGCTACACGGGGACGTCCCTCTGGATTGATCCTGTGCGAGAGCTGGAGGTCGTTCTGCTCTCAAATCGAGTGCATCCATCGAGCAGGAATGAAGCAATTCGTGAGTTCCGTCCGGCGATCCATGATCTGGTGTATCAGGAATTCATCGGCTCGATTTAAGCCTGATCTGGGTAGTCAAGCCACGTTTCTTTTTCAGCCAGATAGCGAGTCCCCTTGAAATTGGCCCGCGTTCTCATGCGAGTGAACCCGAACCCTTGAAGTTTATCCACTAATTCTTTCACTGTTGCGGCAATGGTCGAGTGTGAAGGACTCTCAACAACGAAGGCTTCATACATAATCTTCCCCGAGTATCCCGATGGGGTCCGATTGACCAGAATGGTGCGGTTGAAATATCGATCACTCGGATCAACTCCTTCAAGCTGATGTTTTTCGACCAATCCTTCTTTCTTAAACATCAGTGGCAACGTGCTCATGCTTTCTTATCCCCCAGAAATAACAATTGACGACAAGTCGATGTCTGTCAATTATAGAAGGTCATCCATACAGCCTGCAACTCGTGTAATCCCAAGATGATAATGTCCGCTTTGACCAAGATAGAAATGTCCTCTTGCTTGGTAGACTACCGGCTCTCACCAGGAGGGCGGGATGGTCGGAGAGGACAGGGTCATCATGAGCGTGAAGGAATTGCGACGGCTGCCTGTGATTCGACAGGCGCTGGAAAAGAAGCTGACCCAGAAGCAGGCAGGGGAGCTCCTGGGGCTGACCGTGCGCCAGGTGCGGCGCCTCATCCAACGGGTTCGGCACGAGGGAGCGCGGGGGGTGGCGCATCGGGGACGGGGGACGCCGTCGAACCGGCGGATCCCGGCGAAGGTCAAAGCCAAGGGGCTGAAGCTGTACGAGACCCGGTATGGCGATTTTGGGCCGACGTTGGCGGCAGAGAAGCTGGCCGAGCGCCACGGGATTACGATCAGCGACGAGACGCTGCGGGGCTAGTTGCTGGAGAACGGGGTGGATCATTTTCGACGACGGAAGCGCCCGCATCGGGCCTGGCGGGAGCGACGAGCGCATGTGGGGGAACTGATCCAACTGGACGGCTCACACCATGACTGGTTCGAGGGGCGTGGGCCCCGCTGTGTCCTGATGGCCTACATTGATGATGCGAGTAGTCGAGTCTTTGCGCGGTTCGAGGAGTACGAGGGCACGATCCCGGCGATGGACAGTTTCCAGTGCTACATTCGGCAGCATGGGATCCCGCTGGCGGTCTATGCCGACAAGCATACGACGTACCGATCGCCCGCCGAGCCGACGATTGAGGAGCAGTTGGCGGGAGCCGCGCCCCAGAGTCAGTTTGGGCGGGCGCTGGCGGAGCTGGGCGTCGAACTGATCACGGCCCATTCCCCGCAGGCCAAGGGGCGGGTCGAGCGGCTCTTTAAGACCTTTCAAGATCGGGTGATCAAGGAGCTGCGGCTTGCGGAGGTCTCCACGCTGGACGCGGCCAATGCGTTCCTGAAAAGCTATCTGCCGATCTACAATCGGCGCTTCGCCGTGCCGCCTGCCCAGGCAGCCGATCTGCATCGACCGAGGCCGGCTCGCGGCGAACTGGATCGCATCCTGTGCATCAAGACGAAGCGAGTCCTGCGGCGCGATTGGACCGTCGCCCACAACGGGCACCTCTATCAGGTCCAGACCAACGTGCGGGCGACACAGGTGGTCATGGAAGAACGGGTCGATGGGACGCTGCGCATCACGCATCAGGGCCACGGGCTCGCCTATGCCCTCATCGCCGCACGGCCGGGACGCCCGGCAGGACCGCAGACGGCGTCCCGCCGGCATCGGCCGGTCACACAGGCACGGACTCATCCATGGCGCAAACGGGCGCTGCCTCCACGAGCACTCCTGGCGGCGGGGCCCATCACATAAACCGGACAGTTCTACGTTGGGAGAAAGAGGACATTTCTAAATTGGGTTGACAGGCAACGATTGGTCGGTTGACTGGCTCTAAGCTGCGTGTTAGCATACCCATGCTTGTTTCAACGTCTCAATTTTCCATAGTAATTTCGCTCTCTAAATCTCCCTGGGTGGGGCTGTAGCGCAGTTGGGAGCGCGCGTGAATGGCATTCACGAGGTCGCCGGTTCAATCCCGGCCAGCTCCACCAAACCGCGTTTCGTGTGTGTCGCCGTCTATCTTAAGGCGGTTCGTAGTTGAGTCAACGTATAAAGCCAGAACGTGTCAGTGGCTTGAGTTGAGTAAGCTTTGCGTGGTCCAGCCACTCCTTCAAGTAGGTTCCTAGCTGTTCCCCGGATAACCACCTCAAGGATTTAGGATTGTAGAATGTTTACGTTGCACGTATCACGTATGCTCAGCTTTCTCCAGCTTCCTCGCCTTCCGACCTGCTAGCTGTTTCCCTTGTTCGAGTGCATCTCGGGTGACCTAGGCATCCCACTATTACACGGAAGGTTTGTGCCGATGCTCCAAATTGAATCCGTCAGCAAGCAATATTCCACGAAGGTCCTCCTTTCTGAGGCCTCCGCACATCTTCGCCCAAGTTCACGAGTCGGCTTGGTCGGACCGAACGGCGCCGGCAAAACAACGCTCTTTCGCATAGTCCTTGGTGAAGAGTCGCCGGACGAAGGCTCGGTCCGCAAGCGGCCTCGCCTTCGGATCGGCTACCTCCCACAAGAACTGGAAACAATTACGGGTAAGACGGTCCTCGATGCCACACATCGCGATGAGTACCCTGAGCACGAAGCGGAACGCATCCTGATGGGCTTGGGGTTTACGGAGGTTGATTTTAATCGCCCCGTCGAGAAACTGTCTGGAGGCTATCGGATGCGGGTTGCGCTGGGACATCTGCTCTTGTCCAATCCCGACGTACTCATGCTGGACGAGCCGACCAACCATTTGGACAAGCCGACTCAACGCTGGTTCGAGCAGTTTTTGTTGCAGTCGGGTATGACGCTCCTGATCATCAGCCACGACACCGCCTTTCTCGATCGTGTCGTCACCCATGTCTGGGAACTACGGCATCACAAAATCGAAGAATACCGAGGCAACTATTCGCTCTTCTGCAAACTGAAAGCCGAAAAGGATGCTCAACTCCACGCCTCCGCGGCTCGCCAAACCAAAGAGGTCGCTCGGGTTCAAAAGTTTGTCGATCGCTTTCGGTATCAGGCCAACAAGGCTAGCCAAGTCCAATCACGCCTCAAGCAGCTTGAAAAGGTCAAACGGATCGAAATCCAGCGAGATCCAAAGCGTGTCAAGTTCCGGTTTCCGCTTCCGTCAACCAGCGGACGCCAGGTATTGGACCTCGCTGGAGCCAGTAAGCGCTACGGTGAAAAGGTCGTCTATAAGACGCTCGATTTTTCCATAGAGCGTGGCCAACGTATCGCACTGGTCGGTGAGAACGGAGCCGGAAAGAGTACTCTCTTGAAGATGCTCGCTGGCGTTCTCCCTTCCGATACCGGTACCAGGAACGTTGGACACGGCGTGACGTTGCACTACTTCGCCCAGCATCAGGCGGAAACCTTGAACCCCGAGCACTCGATTCTCGAGTCACTGGAAGAAGTCACCAAACATGCAGAAATGAATTTCCTGCGCGGCATCGCTGGCGCCTTCTTGTTTTCCGGCGATGATCAGAAAAAACTGATCAAGGCGTTGAGCGGTGGTGAGCGAAACCGAGTGGCCTTAGCCCGCATGCTGGTCGAGCCTGCCAATACCTTGCTGCTCGATGAGCCGACGAACCATTTGGACCCAGCCTCTGTGGATATGCTCACAGACGCATTGGCTCAATTCCCCGGGACCATCATCTTCATTTCCCATGACCCGACATTTTTGGCACGCATCGCCACCCGGGTCGTTGAGATTGAAGAGGGACAGGCACGGAACTTCATCGGTGACTACGAGTATTATTTGTGGAAGAAAGCCCAAGAGTTTGAGTCGATTAAAGAAACGAGCGACGAGCTCCAACGAGCATCCCCCGGCTCCTCTTCAGGTCCTACTCGGGCAATGGAACAGCAAGTACAGCCAAAAGGGCGCGGTGGAGAGCGCCGTGATCTCACCAAGACGCAGGCGCGATTGGAGAAACAGGTATCACGCGCCGAAACGGAGATTAGTGAGGCCGAAGAGAAGATCAGAATCCGCGAGGCAGAATTAGCTGACCCGAAGCTCTACGAACAGTTCGATAGGTGGAACCTTCTGCAGCACGAGCAGAGGGCGTGGAAGGGCGATCTTGAGCGACTGACGGCCCGGTGGGAATCACTGTCGGCTGAATTAGAAAAGGTCAAGCAACAACTTGTCTCGCTGGGCTAGGGAAGGTCTGATTAATTCACGTTTTCACTCGGCCAGCTGTTCCTGGACTGACCACCAGGGCAAATTCAGTGGGTAGCCGCTGTTGCGAGAGCCTGTCCGCTACGTTCCCGCCAACAGGCGCCGTCGGGACACAT
>Ga0224495_10000378_pt1 | contig 36159 bp, 47 predicted proteins | sample SF_Jul11_sed_USG_FD_168128 | JGI IMG/M metagenome (GOLD analysis project Ga0224495, IMG submission 168128) | Sediment microbial communities from San Francisco Bay, California, United States - SF_Jul11_sed_USGS_4_1 | ecosystem: Environmental > Aquatic > Marine > Sediment | place: USA: California... | reverse complement strand
CATTTTCAGCACTTCCCAAAGCTGAATGGGGTGGGGCGTTCGTTTAAATCAGCGGGATATAACTTGATGGGCGTACAGCCAAAAATTGAGGCCGATGACTTGTCCATTCCGAATACGCTGAACATGGCAGTCGTCACAACAATGGGATATGAAAAGAGTAACCAGGTTGGTGAACAATCTCCGTTGAGATCAACTGGTGACGGTGTATTTTATCTGCCGGGGAGCGGGGGAGAGTTGTCATTGTTTTTTGGCGGACGAGTCAGCGAAATAGCAGGTTTTCTTGGTGAGTTGGCAGTAGGCGGTTCTCGAGCAGAGCCCCACAGCTCGGCGAAGATTCCGATCGAAGTATCCTCAGCTCTTCCAAGTGGTTTGGGTGGCATAAGGACGAGTGTAGTTCCCTTTACAACCGATGCTTTGGGTGCGTCCTACGGCTTTGAATTATTGAATACGGGCGCCAATATTGTGCAACAAATGGTAGGCGTGCGTGGATTTAATGGTGCACATACGAGCGCATTTTCAGCACAGCAATATTTGGGTACCGATGGCCCTGCCACTGGAACAGCGTTTGTAATCAGTCATCCTATGGGTTTCGTCAACTTTACGAAATTTAACAGAACAGGCCTCACCAATGGTGAAGCGGCTAACTTAAGTTCGACATACTTGCGGGTGGCAGGTACATTCCAAGTGGGGAGCTGGGATGCAGCCTTGGGTGGCCAGATGTGGAGCGGAAGATCTGCTGTCGCAGATCCTGTTGCGTTTGCGGCGGGAACCCCTTTGGTAATGGCATCAACCAAAGCAACTTCTCTGGATGCGCAAATGCAGGGGAATATGGGTGAATTGCCGGTTGGGTTTTACGCAAGTTATGCGACTGCCCCGGCGGTATTGGATACATGCCCAGCTGCGGTAGCGTGCTCAGACATGGGGAATGCTTTTAACACTTTTTACAAAGGTGTTGATCAAGCATTTCGGGCAGGCTCAGAGACTAAAAGCTCGCTTAACCTTTCAACAGAAGTCGGGGTAGTCCCGGATAAGGCGACATTGGGCGCCGCCATCCGCTTCGGCAAGAGTGGTGACGGCAAAGCCGATAATGCGCTTATGTTGATGGGTACATACAAGCTCACTCGTAATATGGTTGCTTCAATGTCTTTCACTAGCGCAAGTGGCAGCTATTGGTATAGCGGTACTGGACCAGGTGCACTTGGTACCACTGATAAAATCGGGAATACTACCTCCACCATCAATTTGTTTACTGCGTTCTAATTCGGAATTCTGGATTTGGCATCATTAAAAAGGGGGCGCAAGCCCCCTTGTTTAGTTATAACTGGGTCACTTTACCTGATGGTCAATCACGATTACCTTCGCCTCGTGCAATAGAAATTCCTTGAAGGACATTGCGGCAGTCGAAAGCCGTTTGTTGTTTCGGTGCGCGACGAACCAGTTTCTCACTATCGGAAAATGCTCTACGTGAAGCATCGCAAGGCGTCGGGTTTCCAGTTCAAGCTCGATACTATGCAAAGACAAGATGCCAAGTCCCATGCCGGCCTGTACGGCCTGTTTAATAGCTTCATTGGTTTCCATTTCCATACTGACATGCGGTTGAATTTGGTGTTCAGCGAAGATTCTTTCCATGGCACTGCGTGTACCGGAACCCTTCTCCCGCGACAGGAAGGTTTCCCCGGAGAGTTGAGAAAATTTGACGTGATTGAGTTTAGCCAGCGGATGATCGGGTGCAGCAATGACAACCAGCGGGTTATCCAGAAAAGATTCAGAGCTGATGTCCATGCCTTCTGGGGGTTGACCCATGATTGCCAGGTCGGTGCTGTTATCTGACAATTGTTTTAGAACGGCATCGCGATTTGCAACTTGCAAAATGATGCTTATTTCGGGGTGCCTCCGGCAGAATTTCGCTAGCAGTTGCGGGGTGAAATAGTTTGCGGTATTGACCACGGAAAGTGTCAGCTTACCCTGTTTGAGGCCTTTCATTTCGCTGAATACCGATTCCATTTCGGCAAGCTGTTGCGCGATTGTGCGGCTATAGTGAAATAGCTCCCGCCCGGCTTCGGTTAGAAATACTTTTTTCCCCATTTGTTCGAAAAGCGGGAGTCCGATATGCCCTTCCAACTGTTTAATCTGCATGGACACGGCTGGTTGGGAAAGGTATAGTTCCTCAGCGGCGCGCGAGTAATTCAGGTGAATCGCCACTTTTTCAAATACTTGCAGTTGGCGCAAAGTAAAGTTCAGCATCAAGATAACGTAACTGTGTGAATTGTCACAGTATACCAAACCATAAGAAATTCTTATGATTTTTATAAAAACAATTGACTGTTATTTATGGTGGTGTGGTCGTAAAGTTCGCTCCATCAAGTTTGTTGAAGTGTTGTTAATCTTAAATAAAGGGGGAGTAAGTAATGGATCAGTCAAATCGTTATGCAGATCTGAGTCTCAAAGAAGAAGATCTGATCAAAGGTGACAAGCACATTCTGGTTGCTTATCACATGGTACCGGCAGCCGGTTACGGCTACTTGGAAGTAGCGGCGCACATCGCGGCGGAGTCTTCCACAGGCACCAACGTTGAAGTTTCTACTACCGATGACTTTACCAAAGGCGTAGACGCGTTGGTGTACTTCATCGATGAAGCCAAGGGCGTGATGAAAGTGGCATACCCTAACGACCTGTTCGATCGTAACGTGACCGATGGCCGCGCGATGATTGTTTCCTTCCTGACATTGGCGGTAGGTAACAACCAAGGTATGGGTGACGTGAAGCAGTTGCAGATGCAAGACTTCTATGTGCCATGGTCTATGTTGCGCCTGTTTGATGGTCCATCCAAAGACATCACAGATATGTGGGACATGTTGGGTCGTCCACGCAAAGACGGCGGTTACATTGCTGGCACCATCATCAAGCCGAAGCTGGGCCTGCGTCCTGAGCCATTTGCCAAGGCAGCGTACCAATTCTGGTTGGGCGGTGACTTCATCAAGAACGACGAGCCACAAGGCAATCAGACTTTCTGTCCAATGAAGAAAGTAATGCCGCTGGTCTATGACGCGATGAAGCGTGCGATGGATGAAACCGGCCAAGCCAAGCTGTTCTCGGCCAATATCACTGCCGATGACCACTACGAAATGTTGGCTCGTGCCGATTACCTGCTTGAAACCTTCGGGCCGGATGCTAACAAGCTCGCATTTCTGGTTGACGGCTACGTTGGCGGCCCAGGCATGATCACGACTGCGCGTCGTCAGTATCCAGACCAGTACCTACACTACCATCGCGCTGGCCACGGTGCGATCACTTCACCTTCGGCAGTTCGCGGCTACACCGCGTTTGTGCTGTCCAAGATGAGCCGTCTGCAAGGTGCTTCTGGTATCCACGTGGGTACGATGGGCTTCGGTAAGATGGAAGGTGGCGCGGATGACCGTAACATCGCTTACATGATCGAGCGTGATTCTGCTGATGGTCCTTACTACCATCAAGAATGGCACGGCATGAAGCCAACTACCCCGATTATCTCGGGCGGTATGAACGCGTTGCGTCTGCCGGGATTCTTCGAGAATCTGGGGCACGGTAATGTAATCAATACCTCTGGCGGCGGATCTTACGGCCATATAGACTCGCCAGCAGCTGGCGCGATCTCACTGCGTCAATCGTACGAGTGCTGGAAATCCGGTACGGATCCGATTGAATTCGCGAAAGAGCACAAAGAGTTTGCTCGTGCATTCGAATCTTTTCCGAAAGATGCGGACAAGATTTTCCCGGGCTGGCGCGAAAAGCTGGGCGTACACAAGTAAGCCTGGTTGTATCGAAAGAATTAAAAAACGCGCCCCCACTTGCTGGGGGCGTTTTTTTCCAAGAACACAAAACCGCTCGGCATGTACGGATACAGGCTGGAGCGATGGAGTAAGTCATGACCAACATAGATCAATATAAAGTCCATAAAGAACCGTTCTATCAGGCGCAGTCCAATGAGGTTTCTCTGTACGAGGCGGCGTATAACGCTCGCTTGCCGGTGATGGTGAAGGGGCCAACCGGTTGCGGTAAATCTCGCTTTATTGAATACATGGCCTGGAAGCTGAATAAGCCGCTGATCACCGTTGCGTGCAACGAAGACATGACGGCGTCCGATCTGGTGGGCCGCTATTTGCTGGATGCCAACGGAACCAGGTGGCTGGATGGTCCGCTGACAACAGCAGCGCGCATAGGCGCAATCTGTTACCTGGACGAAATCGTCGAAGCACGCCAGGACACCACCGTGGTGATTCACCCTCTGACTGACCACCGACGCACTCTTCCGCTCGACAAAAAAGGCGAGCTGATCGAAGCGCATCCCGATTTTCAATTGGTTATCTCATATAACCCCGGCTATCAAAGTTTGATGAAAGACTTGAAGCAATCGACAAAACAGCGTTTTGTCGGCTTTGATTTTGATTATCCGACTGCAAGCGTCGAGGCTGAGATTCTCGCCAAGGAATCCAGTATTGAAACTGAATTGGCCAAACAACTGGTGAAGATTGGCCACGCTGCGCGAAATTTGAAAGGGCACGGTCTGGACGAAGGTATCTCGACGCGCTTGCTGGTATATGCGGCGACCCTGATCAAGGGCGGTGTTGAAGCCAGGGCTGCCTGCCGCATGGCGCTGGTGCGCCCGATTACGGATGACGCGGATATTCGCGAAACGCTGGATCACGCAATCGACGCAACATTTGCCTGAAACCATGGTGACGAAGATTGTTGAGATTCCCGCGGAGTTGCAGTCCTATTGGCAGGAGTTGGACTGTGGTTTTCCGCGTGTAGCAGAAGTGTTTCCGGAATGTATGCAGGAGGCGCTGAAAATCCTGACAAAAGAAGGCGTGCGCGCCTACATCGAACATGCGCGCTTTCTCGGCAAAATGGGGCGCGGTGCAGAACCCATTCTCATCTTTTTGGAAGAGTGGCCAGTGATTGCCAAATCGGCAGGTGAAGACATACTGCCGAGCATTATGCAATTCATACGCAAAATGTGGAAATCACCCAATGGAAAGGCGATTACGCCTTTCCTTCAATCACTGCCGGTCACGGCAAGGCGATTGCATTCCAGGGAGCAGATCAAAGACTATTTGGAAATCCTTCATGATCTGATGGAGCGCACTACGGGTTCGGTGCATGGCATCCACCAGACCTTTCCCAGTCCAGGTTTGCCTGAGGTGTTCAAACAGGCTCCGGTATTGTTGAGTCAGTTGTCATTGATCGGTTTGAAGAACTGGGCGGATTATGGAGTGCGTTACTATGACGATCATCCTGATCGTCAGATCGACTACTTCAGTCTGCAATCGGCAGACAGTCGCGCCGTATTGCAGCGCGAGCGGCACGGCACTTTGCTGGTGGATAATGAGCGCAAATTGAATCTGTACCTGAGAGGTCTGTGGCAGGATGAAGATATGCTCATCCCCTACTCCAGCGCGTTTGATGAATTGCGCAAGCCTATCCCCTATTACGACAATCTGGGAATACGCCTGCCGGATGTGTACGATGATGCTAAGGGAGTGACCGGGCTCGATCGTTATCGCGCGACATTGGCTCATATAGTCGGGCACAGGCGCTGGACAACGACGATTTTCGCCGACAATTACAGTCCGTTTCAGCGCATGTCAGTCGAGTTTCTGGAGGACTCGCGCGTGGAACATCTGGCGATGCGTGAGTATCCTGGTCTGCGCCGTATCTTCATGGCACTGCATCCGGTGCCGGCAGAGGATGCGTGCGATCCAGAAAAAGAATCAGGAGTGCGCCATCGATTGGCCATGCTCTCGCGAGCTATCCTTGATCCGCAGCATCCCTACAAAAATCCGCATGTCGTTGAGTTTGCACATCGTTTTCATGAGGTGATGCAGCAAGGGGATTCAAGTACGTCGGATATGACAGATCTGGCGGTGTCCTTTGTGACGAAGACGCGTCGTCAGAGCGATCAGCTACCCAAGACGCATTTCAAGGATACAGTGATCGACTATCGCGATGACAATCGCCAGATGTGGCATTTCATCGAGGAAGATGATGAGGGCGAGGTCGCCAATCAACATCGAAAAATAGAGCCGAACACGGAGCTGGAGGGACTGCCGCCGCGACATTATCACGAGTGGGATTACAACAATCAAAATTATCGTCCGGACTGGGTCAGCGTTTACGAGGGCTTGCACCCGAAAGGAAATGCGGCTGACATTGACCGCCTGCTGGAAAAGCATGCCGGATTAGCCAAGCGACTGAAGAAGATGCTGGACTTGCTCAAGCCGCAAGACAAGGTGCGCATCCGATATCAGGAAGAGGGTAGCGAGCTTGATCTCGATGTGGCGATTCGTTCGCTGATCGACTTCAAGAGCGGCGCTCAGCCCGATCCGCGGGTCAATATGAGCCATCGCAATGATGGAAGAAATATTGCGGTGATGCTGCTACTTGATTTGTCCGAGTCGCTAAACGAGAAGGCGGCAGGAAGTGACCAGACAGTTTTGGAGTTAAGTCAGGAGGCGGTGACTCTGCTGGGATGGGCGGTAGAAAAACTGGGGGATCCATTTGCCATCGCGGGTTTTCATTCCAATACGCGCCATGATGTGCGCTACTTGCATATCAAGGGTTACTCTGAGCATTGGGATGATGAAGTGAAAAGTCGTTTGGCAGCTATGGAAGCCAGCTATTCCACCCGCATGGGGGCGGCGATGCGTCATGCGGCTCATTACTTGGATAAACAGCAGGCTGACAAAAAGCTGATGTTGATTTTGACTGACGGAGAGCCTGCTGATATTGACAGTAAGGATGGGCGCATATTGATAGAAGATGCGCATCAGGCTGTGAAAGAGTTGGATCAACAGGGGATTTACAGTTACTGCATCAACCTTGACCCAAAGGCGGATGAGTATGTGTCTGATATTTTTGGCAAGCAATACACTATTGTGACAAGGTGTCGCAATTGCCCGAGAAGCTGCCAGAATTGTTTATCTCGCTGACCAAGTAATTTCAAGTTAATTAAAAACTTAACAGGATTCCCTTACCCGCAGGTATCTCTGGATTTGTTGGATATTCTGGTGAGGCCTCGTTTGGCCCCATCCGTGCCAGCAATATTCTTGCCGAAAATGCAAAATTGAATTGACAATCTGCACGACGATTGGCAAAATCGCGGGTTCTTTGAGGAGGGGTGGCCGAGTGGTTAAAGGCAGCAGACTGTAAATCTGCCCTCTATGAGTACGAAGGTTCGAATCCTTCCCCCTCCACCAATGGTAGTTGTATTGAGCCGGTTCGTGGGATTGGCTGGTGGGCAGTTGCTGATATGGGCATCTGTGTTGGTTGGGAAGCCTGCGGGTGTAGCTCAATGGTAGAGCAGAAGTTTTCCAAACTTACGACGAGGGTTCGATTCCCTTCACCCGCTCCAGTTTTGTATGGCCCATGTGGCTCAGTGGTAGAGCACTCCCTTGGTAAGGGAGAGGTCGCGAGTCCGATTCTCGCCATGGGCACCAGAGTTATTTTTTATTGTTAACGTTTGACATTGATAAGGAAAAATCATGGCAAAGAGTAAATTTGAGCGCACTAAACCGCACGTGAACGTAGGAACGATTGGTCACGTAGATCACGGTAAGACCACCCTGACAGCGGCGATCACCACCGTGTTGTCCAAGAAATTTGGTGGCGAAGCCAAGGGCTACGACCAGATTGACGCGGCGCCTGAAGAAAAAGCGCGCGGCATCACCATCAACACGGCGCACGTTGAGTATGAGACTGAGACACGTCACTACGCACACGTTGACTGCCCGGGTCACGCTGACTACATCAAGAACATGATTACCGGTGCTGCCCAGATGGACGGTGCGATCCTGGTTTGCTCCGCAGCCGACGGTCCGATGCCGCAGACGCGTGAGCACATCCTGCTGGCTCGCCAGGTTGGCGTGCCTTACATCGTCGTGTTCCTGAACAAGTGCGACATGGTCGACGATGCGGAATTGCTGGAACTGGTTGAAATGGAAGTGCGCGAGCTGTTGTCCAAATACGAATTCCCTGGCGACGACATCCCTATCATCAAGGGTTCCGCACTGAAAGCGCTGCAAGGCGACCAGAGCGAAATCGGTGAGCCTGCCATTATTCAATTGGCGGCAGCGCTGGATAGCTACATTCCCGAGCCGAAGCGCGCGCTGGACGGCACCTTCCTGATGCCGGTTGAGGACGTATTCTCCATTTCCGGTCGCGGCACCGTGGTAACCGGTCGTATCGAGCGTGGTGTTATCAAGGTTGGTGAAGAGATCGAGATCGTGGGTATCAAGCCTACACTGAAGACCACATGTACCGGCGTTGAGATGTTCCGCAAGCTGCTGGACCAGGGGCAGGCGGGCGACAACGTTGGCGTGCTGCTGCGCGGTACCAAGCGTGAAGAAGTCGAGCGCGGCCAGGTATTGGCCAAGCCGGGTTCGATCACCCCGCACACCAAGTTCACCGCAGAGATCTACGTGCTGGGCAAGGATGAGGGTGGTCGTCATACACCATTCTTCCAAGGCTACCGTCCGCAGTTCTACTTCCGTACTACCGACGTGACGGGTTCGGTTGACCTGCCATCGGGAACAGAGATGGTCATGCCGGGCGACAACGTCAGCATTACAGTGAATCTGATCAACCCGATCGCGATGGAAGAGGGGCTGCGCTTTGCGATTCGCGAAGGCGGCCGTACTGTCGGTGCGGGTGTGGTTGCAAAGATTATCGAGTAGAGATACAATGCGCGCCCTCGCGTGAGCTGGGATTTCCGGTTCACGCGATTTCGTTCTTTAATTAGCGGCCTTGCCGCGTAAATAAGTACAGAGAAGATTATGCAAAGTCAGAAAATCCGCATTCGCCTTAAAGCGTTTGACTACCGTTTGATCGATCAATCAGCTGAACGCATAGTTGATACAGCAAAGCGCACCGGTGCAGTTGTTAATGGACCGGTTCCGTTGCCAACCAAGATCGAGCGTTTCGACGTGTTGCGTTCGCCGCATGTAAATAAGACTTCGCGTGATCAATTTGAAATTCGCACCCACTTGAGGTTGATGGATATTGTTGATCCAACTGATAAGACGGTTGATGCGCTGATGAAGCTGGATCTTCCGGCTGGTGTGGATGTAGAGATCAAATTGCAGTAACAAAGTGGTAGAAGTATCAAAATAATCGGCTAGCCAATTGTAGTTAGCCCCTTAACAAGAGGAAATAATAATGAGTCTAGGACTTGTCGGTCGCAAGATTGGCATGACCCGCGTTTTCACCGAAGACGGTTCGTCTTTGCCGGTGACAGTGCTGGAAGTGTCCAATAATCGTATTACTCAGGTTAAATCTGGTGATGTGGATGGCTATACTGCAGTTCAACTTGCACATGGTGTTCGTCGTGCTGGTCGTGTTAACAAGGCGATCTCGGGGCATTATGCTAAAGCGGGTGTCGAGGCGGGTAGTGTGCTGAAAGAATTCATCGTAACACCTGAGCAGCTCGCCGATATGAAGGCGGGATCCACAGTTAGTGTGGAAATTTTTCAGGTGGGTCAACTCGTAGATGTGACGGGCGTATCCAAAGGTAAGGGTTACGCCGGTGCGCATAAGCGCCATAACTTCGCGTTCGGTCGCGCAACCCACGGTAACTCGCGTTCGCATAAGGTGCCAGGCTCCATCGGTATGGCGCAGGACCCTGGTCGAGTGTTTCCGGGTAAAAAGATGACTGGGCATCTGGGTGATGTGCGCAAAACAGTGCAAAATCTTGAGATTGTGCGTGTGGATGTAGCTCGTCAATTACTTTTGGTTAAGGGTGCGGTTCCGGGTGCTCAAAACGGAAGCGTAATCGTGCGTCCAGCAGTAAAGGCAGGTGCGTGATGGAACTTAAAGTAATTAATGATAAGGGTCAGGCTGCGGCAAATGTGAGTGCCTCGGATGAGTTTTTCGGACGCGAGTATAACGAGGATCTGGTTCATCAGCTCGTTACTGCATATATGGCAAACGCGCGTGCTGCTAGCAGCAAGCAAAAAGGCCGTAGTGAGATTGCAAAGAGTACTCGCAAACCCTTTAAGCAAAAGGGTACAGGCCGTGCTCGTGCGGGTATGGCTTCATCTCCAATCTGGCGTGGCGGCGGTAAGATTTTTCCTAATACGGGAGAAGAGAACTACGCGCAAAAGATCAACCGGAAGATGTATCGTGCGGGCTTGGCCACCATTTTTTCAAAATTGGTAAGTGATAATCGTTTGGTTGTTGTGGATAGCTTTACTGTTGATTCACCAAAAACCAAGCAATTTGCTCAGAAGATCAAAAGTATGGGCCTTGATTCTAATCGTGTTCTTATCATCACTGATGTGGTTGATGAGAATCTGTACTTGTCTTCGCGTAATCTGCCGAATGTGCTGGTGCTTGAGGCAAATCAGGCAGATCCGGTCAGTTTGGTGCGTTTCCCTAGCGTGGTTGTAACTCGCAATGCGGTGGCTAAAATTGAGGAGATGTTCGCATGAGTGCAAATAAATTCAGCGATGAGCGTTTGATCAAGGTGTTGCTTGCTCCTCAAATCTCCGAAAAAGCGACTTTGGTTGCTGAGAAAAATGAGCAGGTGATTTTCCGCGTTGCACCGGATGCTACCAAGCTTGAAATCAAAGCTGCAGTAGAGATGATGTTCAAAGTGACGGTGGATAGTGTTCAGGTCGCAAACGTAAAAGGCAAGGAAAAGCGCATGGGTCGTATTATGGGGCGGCGTAATGACTGGAAGAAAGCGTACGTGTCTCTGGCAGCGGGTCAGGAAATTAATTTTGCAGTAAGTGAGCAGGGATAGTCATCATGGCACTGATAAAACTAAAACCAACAACCCCAGGTCAGCGCGCAGTTGTCCGTGTGGTTAATTCCGATTTGCATAAAGGCAAACCTGTAGCCGCTTTGCTTGAAAAGCAATCCAAGACTGCTGGCAGAAACAATAATGGACGTATCACTACACGTCACATGGGTGGTGGGCACAAAAGGCACTATCGTCTGGTTGACTTTAAACGTGATAAGGATGGTATTCCGGCAACTGTTGAGCGCCTTGAGTATGATCCAAACCGCAGCGCGAATTTGGCTTTGCTGTGTTATGCCGACGGTGAGCGACGTTACATCGTTGCGCCCAAAGGGGTGATGCCTGGAGTTGCATTGCTAAGTGGATCCGAGGCGCCAATCAAGCCTGGAAACGCTCTTCCATTGCGTAATATACCAGTTGGTTCAACAATTCATTGTATAGAAATGATGCCTGGAAAAGGCGCGCAATTAGCTCGTTCAGCAGGTACCTATGTACAACTTCTGGCTCGTGAGGGTGCATATGCGCAATTACGTTTGCGTTCGGGAGAAATTCGCAAGGTGCATGTTGATTGCAAAGCAACGCTGGGTGAGGTGGGGAATTCTGAACATAGCTTGCGCTCAATCGGCAAGGCCGGTGCAATGCGTTGGCGCGGTGTGCGGCCAACCGTGCGCGGTGTGGTTATGAATCCGGTTGATCATCCGCATGGCGGCGGTGAAGGTAAGACTGCGGCAGGGCGTCATCCTGTCAGTCCGTGGGGCGTGCCAGCCAAGGGTTTCCGTACACGTCGCAACAAACGCACCGATGGCATGATTGTGCGTCGTCGCTTTAAGGTTTAAGGGGTATACATATGGCACGTTCAGTAAAAAAAGGTCCATTTGTTGACGCTCACCTGCTGAAAAAAATTGAGGCGGTCCGCGCAACTAATGATAAGCGTCCGGTGAAAACCTGGTCGCGTCGCTCAACAGTTCTTCCCGAGTTTGTGGGGCTGACAATTGCGGTTCATAACGGTAAGCAGCATATTCCGGTTTATGTGTCCGAAAATATGGTTGGTCACAAGCTTGGTGAATTTTCACTGACGCGTACTTTCAAAGGCCATGCTGCTGATAAAAAAGCAGCGGTCAAGAGATAAGGGGGCATGATGACAACTACTGCTGTTGCAAAAAGAATTCATCTTTCTGCTCAAAAGGGTCGCTTGGTGGCTGACCAGATCCGTGGTTTGCCAGTTGCACAGGCGCTGAATATTTTGACATTTAGCCCAAAGAAGGCCGCTGTCATTATCAAAAAAGCTTTGGAATCTGCGATTGCAAATGCTGAGCATAACGACGGTGCCGACATTGATGAATTGAAGGTTAAGACTATTTTTGTTGATAAGGCGATGTCAGGCAGGGGCTTCATCGCTAAAGCCAAGGGGCAAGGTAATCGTCTTGAAAAGCAAACTTGTCACATCACGATCAGCGTCGGGAGCTAAGGGTAGATTATGGGACAGAAAATTAATCCGACCGGTTTCCGGTTGTGTGTAAGAAAAAATTGGGATTCTAAGTGGTTTGCTGGCAGTGCCAATTTTGCTGATTTACTTCTTCAGGATATAGAGGTACGTTCCTACTTGAAGAAGAAGTTGAGTTCAGCAGGCGTTTCAAAGGTGGTTATTGAGCGTCCCGCAAAGAATGCGAAGGTGACTATCTATACGGCTCGCCCAGGAATGGTGATTGGCAAAAAAGGTGAGGATATTGAGAGTTTGAGGGCTGAATTGCGTAAGCGTATGGGCCTTCAGTCTGTTGATGTTGCAATCGAAGAGGTGCGCAAGCCGGAGGTTGATGCGCAGCTAATAGCCGAAAGTATTACTTCTCAGTTGGAGAAGCGCATCATGTTCCGTCGCGCGATGAAACGTGCAATGCAAAATGCAATGCGTTTGGGTGCGCAGGGTATCAAGATCATGAGTTCGGGACGACTGAATGGTATTGAGATTGCCAGAACGGAGTGGTATCGCGAAGGTCGGGTGCCATTGCATACTTTGCGTGCCGATATTGATTACGGCACAGCTGAGGCCAAAACAACTTACGGTATTATCGGGGTTAAAGTTTGGGTATTCAAGGGTGAAACTGCGGGCCAGGAATTGTCCCCACAGGTGCCATCTGAGCCAGAAAAGAAAGTAAGAAAATCGGGGGCAAAACATGCTACAGCCAGCTAGAAGGAAATTCCGTAAGGAGCAGAAAGGGCGCAATACCGGAATTGCTACTCGCGGTAACAAAGTAAGTTTCGGTGAGTTCGGGTTGAAGGCTGTTGCTCGAGGTAGGTTGACAGCACGCCAGATTGAGGCTGCTCGTCGTGCGATGACGCGTCATATCAAACGCGGAGGACGTATCTGGATTCGTATTTTTCCTGATAAGCCAATTTCGAAGAAGCCTGCAGAAGTTCGCATGGGTAATGGTAAGGGAAATCCCGAGTACTATGTTGCCGAGATCCAGCCAGGCAAGATGCTTTATGAGATGGATGGTGTGGATGAGGCGTTGGCGCGTGAGGCGTTTCGCTTGGCTTCGGCAAAGTTGCCGCTGGCTACCACTTTTGTAGTTAGACAGGTAGGGACATAAGATGAAGGCCAGTGAACTTAAAGCCAAATCTGCAGCCGAGCTGCATACGGAGTTGTTGTCATTGACTAAAGCTCAGTTTGGGTTGCGCATGCAGGTTGCAACGCAGCAAATGAGCAACACGAGTGAGGTTCGCAAAGTGCGCCGCGATATCGCTCGCGTTAAAACCGTGTTGACAGAGAAGGGAGCTCAGAAATGAGTGAAGCAAAACTGAAACGTACACTTACAGGTACCGTTACGAGTGACAAGATGGATAAGACCGTTACAGTACTTGTTGAGCGTAAGGTCAAGCACCCATTGCTGGGCAAAATTATTCGTGTTTCCAAGAAATATCACGCCCATGATGACGCTAATGAATTTCATGCCGGCGATGTGGTAATGATTGAGGAATGCCGCCCTCTGTCCAAGACAAAAGCATGGAAAGTTTCCAAGTTGGTTGTAAGATCGGAAGTAAATTGATTTGAATTTCTGCTTGCGTCTTTTTGATATTCGAATATAATACGCGGCTTCGTTTCATCGCCGCTCGCGGCGACCTAACCCAAACGGGTTCCAAAACTGGCCGCTTAGAGCGGAATAAGTTGGAGAGAAAATAATGATACAAATGCAGTCTGTTTTAGATGTAGCTGATAACACTGGTGCACGTTCGGTAATGTGCATCAAAGTGTTGGGCGGATCCAAGCGTCGATACGCTTCAGTGGGCGATGTAATTAAAGTAAGCATCAGGGATGCTGCTCCGCGTGGCCGGGTTAAAAAAGGCGAGGTTTACAACGCGGTCGTAGTGCGTACTGCCAAGGGCGTGCGTCGTACTGACGGTTCGCTGGTTAAGTTTGACGGCAATGCTGCGGTGTTGCTTAACGCTAAGCTTGAGCCAGTTGGCACGCGTATTTTCGGGCCTGTTACTCGTGAGTTGCGTACCGAAAAATTCATGAAGATCGTTTCGCTTGCACCTGAAGTGCTGTAGGCGATTGCGAATCGAGTCGAGGAAAATCATGCGCAAGATAAAAAAGAACGATGATGTAATAGTTATTGCCGGAAAAGATAAGGGTAGTCGGGGTAGTGTGCAGCAAGTGCTGGGTGACTACCTGTTGGTGAGTGGTGTTAATAAGGTTAAAAAGCACCAGAAGCCTAATCCTGTTCAGGGATTGAGCGGGGGAATTATTGAAAAAGAGTTGCCAATTCATGTGTCCAATGTGGCAATTTACAATTCTGCGGCCAAAAAGGCTGATCGCGTAGGCGTTAAAACACTGGAGGATGGCCGCAAAGTTCGCGTGTTCAGATCTAGTGGTGAGATGATTGAAGCATAAGGGGTAAAGAGCATGGCTCGTTTGTATGATATTTACAAGGATAAGGTTTCCAAGGAGCTGATGAAGCAGTTTGGATACAAGTCTGTTATGGAAGTGCCGCGTATCGAGAAGATAACCTTGAATATGGGTGTGGGCGAAGCGGTTGCGGATAAGAAGGTTATGGAATTCGCTGTTGGGGACATGCAGAAGATTGCGGGTCAAAAGCCGGTGGTTACCATGTCCAAAAAATCCATTGCGGGTTTCAAGATTCGTGAGGGTTACCCGGTTGGTTGTAAGGTGACTTTACGTAAGGAGCGAATGTATGAGTTTTTGGATCGGCTGATATCTGTGGCGATTCCGAGGATTCGTGATTTTCGCGGAATTTCCGGGAAATCATTTGATGGTCGTGGAAATTACAACATGGGTGTCAAAGAGCAAATCATTTTTCCTGAGATTGAGTACGAGAAAATTGATGCGCTGCGTGGTATGAATATCACTATTACGACTACTGCGAAAACGGATGCGGAGGCCAGAGCGTTGTTGATGGCTTTTAAACTCCCCCTGAAAAAGTGAGGAATGACTAATGGCTAAAAAGTCAGTAATTAATCGTGAGCTGAAGCGTCGTGAGATGGTTGCTAAGTACGCCGTTAAGCGCGCACAATTGTTCTCAATAATTGGAGATTCCAAATTGGCTGATGAGGAACGTGACGCCGCGCGTATGAAATTGCAAGCGCTGCCGAGAAACTCGAGCCCGGTTAGGTTGCGTAACCGCTGCGCGTTGACGGGGCGTCCTCGTGGAACGTTTAGAAAATTTGGTTTGGGGCGTATCAAAGTGCGTGAATATGCAATGCGGGGTGAAATCCCCGGAATTGTTAAAGCCAGCTGGTAGGGGAAATATATGAGTATGAGTGATCCGGTTTCCGATATGCTGACGCGCATTCGCAATGCGCAGCTTGCGGAAAAAAATACGGTGGTAATGCCATCTTCGAAATTGAAGGTAGCTATCGTCAAGGTGTTGAAGGACGAAGGTTATGTTGAGGGATTCAGTGTGACTAGCGGTGAAAGTGGTAAGTCAACGCTTGAAATCGGCCTTAAGTATTATAGCGGGCGCCCTGTTATTGAAAAAATTCAGCGCGTTAGTCGCCCTGGTCTGCGTATTTACAAGGGGTCAAGCGATATTCCTAAGGTGATGAATGGTTTGGGGATTGCGATTGTTTCGACATCGCAGGGTTTGATGACTGACCGTAAAGCACGCGCCAATGGTATTGGTGGTGAAGTGCTGTGCGTAGTGGCGTAGTGAGGTAAGACATGTCTAGAGTTGCCAAAAATCCAATCATCGTTCCTGCTGGGGTTGAAGTTGCGCTGGCTGCGAATGAGGTCTCGGTCAAAGGTCCTGCGGGAGTCATGAAGCAACCTTTGTCGCGTGATGTGAGCGTGATCCGTGAAGGCGATAGCCTGTTGTGCAAGGCTCAGAATTCTTCCAAGCAAGCGAATGCTATGTCTGGAACAACGCGAGCTTTGCTGGCTAATATGATTTTGGGTGTGAGCAAGGGCTTTGAGCGTAAGCTGACATTGGTGGGTGTGGGTTATCGAGCTCAGGCTGCGGGTGATACATTGAACTTGACGTTAGGGTTTTCGCACCCAGTGTCCTATAAGATGCCTGTTGGGGTTAAAGTTGAGACGCCTTCCCAGACTGAAATATTGCTGAAAGGCCCAAGCAAGCAGCAGGTCGGGCAAGTTGCTGCTGAAATTCGTGCTTTCCGTGAGCCCGAGCCTTATAAAGGCAAAGGGGTTCGCTATAGCGATGAAGTGGTGATATTGAAAGAAACCAAGAAGAAATAATTGAGGCTGATATGTTGATCAAAAAACAAGCGCGTCAGCGCAGGGCACGTAAAACTCGTGCACGAATTGCTGAAAAGAAAGTGGTTAGACTGGCTATCAGCCGTACTAATTTGCACATTTACGCTCAGGTAATTTCAGCTTGCGGCAGCAAAGTTTTGGCTAGTGCCTCTACTGTTGAGCCTGATGTGCGTAAAGAGTTGGCTAACGGTGGTAATAAAGCAGCTGCTACCGTGGTCGGTAAGCGTATCGCCGAGAAGGCAAAGAGCGCAGGGATTACCAGTGTTGCATTTGATCGCTCGGGTAATCGATATCATGGTCGTGTAAAGGCGCTGGCTGAAGCTGCGCGTGAACATGGCCTTCAGTTCTAATTGGAGTTGAGCGATGGCTAAGCCGCAAGGAAAGATGCAACAAGAAAAGCGTGATGACGGTTTGATCGAAAAAATGATTTCCGTTAATCGTGTCACCAAGGTTGTCAAAGGTGGACGGATCATGGGATTTGCAGCACTCACGGTAGTGGGTGATGGCGATGGGCGAGTGGCAATGGGAAAGGGTAAGTCAAAGGAAGTCCCAGTTGCTGTGCAAAAGGCGATGGATGAGGCGCGGCGTAATTTGTCAAAAGTAAGCCTGAAGAACGGCACTTTGCACCATACCGTAGTTGGCAGGCATGGCGCGGCGAAGGTTTTGATGCAGCCAGCTTCTGAGGGTACTGGAATTATTGCCGGTGGCGCCATGAGAGCCGTTTTCGAGGCTGTTGGGGTTCGTGATGTGTTGGCTAAGTGTCTCGGTTCAAGCAATCCGTACAACGTTGTTCGCGCAACTTTGAATGGTCTGCAGGCGATGAATTCACCATCAGAGATAGCATCCAAACGCGGCAAAAATGTAGAAGAAATTCTGGGGTAAATCATGACTAAAGCAAAAACCAAGACGATTAAGGTTACTCAGGTCAGGAGTCTGATCGGTACCAAGCAGTCTCATCGTGCGACTATTCGCGGTCTAGGCCTGCGTCATATCAATCACACTGTGCAGCTGGAAGATACCCCATGCGTGCGCGGAATGATCAACAAAGTGTTCTATATGATTAAGTGTGAGGCATAAAGATGCAACTCAATAATATTCTACCAGCGCAAGGCGCTAAACATAGCAAGCGTCGAGTTGGGCGAGGAATTGGTTCCGGGTTGGGCAAAACGGCTGGACGTGGTCATAAGGGCCAAAAATCTCGAGCAGGTGGATTTCACAAGGTGGGTTTTGAGGGTGGGCAGATGCCGTTGCAGCGTCGTTTGCCCAAGCGTGGTTTTGTTTCGCTGACTCGTAATGATACTGCTCAAGTCCGCTTGTCTGATTTGCAAAAGTTGCCAGTTGACGCTATTGATCTGCTGGCATTGAAGCAGGCAGGTGTTGTTCATGCCAATGCGCTGTCAGCAAAGGTGATTTTATGTGGCGAAATTTCCCGTGCAGTAAAGCTGCAGGGTTTGTTGGCGACAAAAGGTGCGCGTGCAGCGATTGAGGCTGTGGGCGGAAGCTTCTCCGAGTAAGGCTGATAAGTGAGTACAGTTAGCAAAGGCGTTGGCAAGGGCAAGTATGGTGATTTAAGCCAACGTTTGTGGTTTTTGCTTGGCGCATTGATTGTTTACCGTATCGGAGCACATATTCCTGTTCCAGGTATTGATCCTTTGGTGCTGGCAGATTTGTTCAAGAAGCAAACGAATGGCATCTTGGGCATGTTCAACATGTTTTCTGGCGGCGCCTTGTCTAGATTTACAATATTTGCGCTGGGTATCATGCCCTACATTTCTGCATCAATCATCATGCAGTTAGGTGGGATGGTGGTTCCGCAATTGGAGCAGCTGAAGAAAGAGGGTGAGGCGGGTCGTCGAAAGATTACGCAATACACTCGTTATGGAACTTTGCTATTGGCGCTGTTCCAGTCGTTTGGAATATCAGTCGCCCTTCAGGCTCAGCCTGGCTTGGTGCCAAATCCGGGTATGATGTTCCAGATGACATCGGTGATTACGCTGGTGACTGGAACGATATTTTTGATGTGGTTGGGTGAGCAGATTACAGAGCGTGGCCTTGGTAATGGCATATCGCTGATTATTTTTGCCGGTATTGCAGCGGGCTTGCCCAATGCGATCGGGAGTACTCTTGAGTTGGCGCGTACGGGGGCTTTTTCGATACCGCTTGTGTTGTTTCTGTTTATAGGTGCAATTGCGGTAACCGGATTTGTGGTTTTTGTGGAACGCGGACAGCGAAAAATTCTTGTGAATTATGCTAAACGTCAGGTGGGAAACAAGGTTTACGGCGGACAGAGTTCTCATTTGCCTTTAAAGATTAATATGGCTGGAGTAATACCGCCGATTTTTGCTTCGAGTATTATTTTGTTCCCAGCCACTATAGCTGGATGGTTTGGAGCTGGATCCGGTATGGGGTGGTTGAAAGATATCAGCGACAAGATGTCTCCAGGTCAACCTATATATGTAATGATTTATGCTGCAGCAATTGTTTTTTTCTGCTTCTTCTATACGGCTTTGGTGTTTAGCCCGAAAGATACAGCAGATAATTTAAAGAAAAGCGGCGCTTTTCTGCCGGGTATACGTCCTGGTGAGCAGACAGCGCAGTATATTGAAAAAATTATGTTGCGCCTAACGATGGTTGGTGCCGTATATATTACATTGGTGTGTTTGTTGCCGGAGTTTCTGGTGGTTTGGAAGAATGTGCCATTTTATTTTGGTGGGACATCACTCCTGATTCTGGTGGTGGTGACTATGGATTTCATGGCGCAAGTGCAATCGTATCTCATGACGCACCAGTATGAAGGCTTGCTGAAGAAAGCTAATTTCAAAGGCGGGTTGGCGCGCTAATGTCAAAAGAAGATGTGATTCAGATGCAGGGTGAGGTTGAGGAGTCGTTGCCAAATGCGACGTTCCGAATCAAGCTGGAAAATGGGCATGTGGTGTTGGGCCATATTTCAGGCAAAATGCGTATGCACTACATACGTATATTGCCGGGCGATAAAGTGAATGTGGAGTTGACTCCGTATGACCTGAGTAAGGCGCGCATTGTTTTTCGTGCCAAATAGTTGAGCGAGCAAGGAGAAAGAAATGAGAGTTCAAGCATCAGTTAAAAAGATTTGCCGCAATTGCAAAATTATTATTCGTAATCGTGTGGTTCGTGTGATCTGCAAAGAGCCACGCCATAAGCAACGCCAAGGCTAATTGAGAGAAACTGCTCTTGGGTGTTATAATTTTCGTTTTTCAAAGATAGGGTAGCTGCATGGCACGTATAGCAGGGGTCAATATCCCCAACCATCAACACGCTGTGATTGCTTTGACTGCAATTTACGGTATCGGACGTACTCGCTCGCAACATATTTGTGCTGCCGCCGGCGTGAATGCGGCAACCAAGATGAAAGATCTGACAGACGCAGAAGTTGAAAGTCTGCGCGAACAAGTTGGCAAGATTGCAGTTGAAGGAGATTTGCGTCGTGAAACCACGATGAATATCAAACGACTGATGGATCTGGGTTGTTACCGTGGTTTGCGTCATCGCCGTGGACTGCCGTGCCGTGGTCAACGAACTCGCACAAATGCGCGTACACGCAAGGGCCCCCGCAAGGCAATTGCAGGCGCCAAGAAGTAATTTGCTTTAACGCTTTTGAGGATTAGACAATGGTTAAGCCAAGCACGAAAGTGCGAAAAAAAGTAAAGAAAAACGTTGCGGAGGGTATCGCACACGTTCATGCATCTTTTAATAACACTATCGTTACGATTACCGATCGACAGGGCAATGCACTGGCGTGGTCTACTAGTGGTGCAAATGGATTCAAGGGTTCTCGAAAGAGCACACCGTTTGCAGCTCAGGTTGCTGCTGAAACAGTAGGCAAGTCAGCTGCAGAGTGTGGCGTAAAAAATCTTGAGGTGCGCATCAAGGGCCCCGGCCCAGGACGTGAGTCCGCAGTGCGTGCATTGAACGCAGCTGGTTTTAAGATAACCAGCATTTCAGATATTACACCGGTACCACACAACGGTTGCCGTCCGCCTAAAAAGCGTCGTATCTAATTTATTGGGAGTCGATCTTGGCTAGAAATCTTGATGCAAAGTGCCGTCAGTGCCGCCGTGAAGGCGAAAAGTTGTTCCTGAAGGGTGAAAAATGTTTTACAGATAAGTGTTCCGTAGAACGCAGAGCGTATCCGCCTGGTCAGCATGGACAAAAGAAAAATACTCGCTTGTCCGAATATGGCGGTCAGTTGCGTGAAAAGCAGAAAGTGCGCCGTATCTACGGTGTTCTGGAAAAGCAATTCCGTCTTAGCTACAAGGCTGCTGTAAGTCAGCGTGGCATTACAGGCGAAAATCTTTTGCAATCGCTGGAATCACGTCTGGATAACGTCTCGTATCGTATGGGATTCGGTGCTTCACGTTCAGAGGCGCGTCAGGTGGTTCGTCATAATGCGCTGTTGGTGAACGGCAAGCGAGTGAATATTCCTTCTTACCAAGTGCGTCCAGGTGATGTCGTGGAAGTTGCTGAAAAGTCAAAAGCTCAATTGCGCATAAAGGCTGCAGTTGCCGCAGCAGAACAGCGTGGTTTTCCTGAATGGATCGAAATGGACACCAAGGCCTTCAAGGGAACATATAAAGCCAAGCCGCAACGTTCTGAATTGCCTGCGACCATCAACGAACACCTCGTAGTCGAGTTGTATTCCAAGTAATCCACGCGGAGTAGCATATGTCTAAGAATGATTTTTTGAAACCCCGCATTATTGATGTGCAGAAAATTTCTGCCACTCAGGCCAAGGTGGTGATGGAGCCCTTTGAACGGGGTTATGGTCACACTTTGGGTAATGCTTTGCGCCGTATCCTGTTGTCCTCAATGCCAGGCGCTGCGCCCACCGAAGTTAAAATGGCAGGCGTACTTCACGAGTATGCCACTATTGATGGCGTGCAAGAAGACGTTGTTGATATCCTTTTGAATCTGAAGGGTGTGGTTCTGCGTTTGCACAATACCCATGAGGTTGTGTTGACTCTTAAGAAAGAGGGGCAGGGTGTAGTTACGGCTGCTGACATTAGTTCCAATGCCGATGTCGAAGTGGTTAACCCAGATCACGTAATTGCTCATCTGACAGCTGGCGGCAAACTTGATATGCAAATTAAGGTTGAGCAAGGTCGTGGATATGTTTCTGCAATTTCGCGTACGGCTCCAAATGAGACTCGTTCGGTTGGTCATATTGCACTGGATGCATCTTTCAGCCCAGTTAGTCGCGTAAGTTATGCTGTTGAGAGTGCTCGTGTAGAGCAGCGTACCGACTTGGATAAACTGGTGATGAATATTGAAACCAACGGTGCGGTTGATCCTGAACAGGCGATACGTAATGCAGCGAGAATTCTGGTGGATCAGTTCTCGGTTTTTGCCGCGCTTGAAGGCACGGAGCCTGAAGTTGAAGCAGTACAAGCACCTAAGGTTGATCCGATTCTGCTGCGCCCGGTTGACGATCTGGAGTTGACACCACGTTCATCCAATTGCCTCAAGGCGCAGAGCATACATTACATTGGTGATCTGATTCAGTACACTGAGAACGATTTGTTACGTACTCCTAACTTGGGTCGCAAATCACTTAATGAAATCAAGCAGGTTCTTGCCGAGCACGATTTATCGCTGGGTATGAAACTGGAAAACTGGCCGGTACCAGCCGCTTAATGCGTGCTGCGTACAACGCCAAGAATAAATAGAAGTTTAAGAGAGGCAAATTATGCGTCACCGTTCAGGTTTAAGAAAACTCAACCGTACCAGTAGTCACCGTCTGGCTATGTTTCGTAACATGACTGTGTCTTTGCTGCGTCACGAGCTCATTAAGACCACTTTGCCTAAGGCTAAGGAGCTGCGCCGTGTTGCGGAGCCTATTTTGACACTTGGCAAAACTCCGAGTTTGGCAAATCGCCGTTTGGCATTTGCGCGTTTACGTGACCGCGAGATAGTTACAAAGCTGTTTGACGAACTAGGTCCACGCTATGCAGCGCGCAATGGAGGCTACTCACGTATCCTCAAGTTTGGTTTCCGCAAGGGAGATAACGCACCTATGGCTTTGGTCGAGTTGCTTGACCGCCCGGCAGATGCGACTGCAGTCGATGCAGAATAAATAAGCAGTAAGTCACATTTTTAAAAAGCATAAAGCCGGACTAGTCCGGCTTTATGCTTTTTTGAATATCGCTTCTTCCTTTAGTCCAGAACTTTCCCACGTAAAATCTTAATTTGGCCGCGATGAGTCTTGCCTTCGATACGCTTCTTTACTGAGCTGCGTGTCGGTCTGGTCGGTGTACGTTTCTTCAGTATGAGCATAGCGCTTTTAAATATTTCAACCAGCCGAGCAAGGGCATCGTCGCGATTCTTTTCCTGGCTGCGAAAGCGCTGCGCTTTGATGTTGATTACGCCATCGCTGGAGATGCGACGGTCGGTCAGTAGCCTCAGCTTCTCCTTGAATTCTTCGGGCAACGACGATGCTTTGATGTCGAAGCGCAGATGAATTGCGGTCGAGACCTTGTTGACGTTCTGCCCGCCCGCGCCCTGCGCGCGTATTGCGTTCAGTTCGATCTCGCTGTCCGGGATGCTGATGTGTCGGGAAATGTGCAGCATCCGTTAGCGGCCTACTTTTCGAGCACCTGCTTCAGGTACACCCCCGTTACGCTGTTCGGGTTCTGGGCGAGTTCCTTGGGTGTGCCTTCCGCGATGATGCGTCCACCGCCGTCGCCACCTTCCGGGCCGAGGTCAATCACCCAGTCGGCTGTCTTGATTACGTCAAGGTTATGCTCAATTACCACCACGGTATTGCCTTGGTCGCGCAATTTGTGAATTACTTTCAGCAGCAGGGATATGTCGTGAAAGTGTAGTCCTGTAGTTGGCTCGTCAAGAATATATAGTGTGCGACCGGTATCGCGCTTGGAGAGCTCCAGGGACAGTTTCACTCGCTGTGCTTCACCACCTGAAAGCGTGGTAGCGCTCTGCCCCAGTGTTATATAGCCGAGGCCCACGTTCAGCAGTGTTTGCAGCTTACGCGCGATGATGGGTACGGGCGCAAAAAAATCATGGGCCTGCTCTACGGTCATTTGCAAAATTTGGTGTACATTTTTTCCCTTGTAGTTAATCTCAAGTGTCTCTCGGTTATAACGCTGCCCATGGCACACGTCACACGGCACATACACGTCCGGCAAAAAATGCATCTCAACTTTGATGACGCCGTCGCCCTGACATGATTCGCAGCGCCCACCTTTGACGTTGAAAGAGAACCGTCCCGGTCCATAGCCGCGCTCGCGGGACGATGGCACCCCGGCAAACAATTCCCGGATCGGCGTAAATAGCCCTGTGTAGGTCGCAGGATTGGAGCGCGGCGTGCGACCGATGGGCGATTGATCTACGTTGACCACCTTGTCAAAAAACTCCATGCCGGTGATTTCGGCATGCGTTGCAGGTTCCGCGCTGCTGCCGTAAAGATGTTTTGCGACGGCTGGGTATAGCGTATCGTTGATGAGCGTCGATTTTCCTGAGCCGGAAACACCGGTAATGCATACCATCAGCCCCACCGGCAGGTTAAGTGTGATGTCTTTCAGATTGTTGCCGCTTGCCCCGACAATATGCAGCATGCGCTTTTTGTTTGGTGCCTGATACTTGGCAGGCATTGCAATGCTACGTCGTCCATTGAGGTAATCGCCGGTGAGCGATTGCTTGCTCTCGCAAATGTCGTTTGGAGTACCTTGGGCGACAATCAATCCGCCGTGCTCTCCGGCACCCGGGCCCATGTCCACTACGTAATCAGCGGCACGGATTGCGTCCTCGTCATGCTCCACCACGATCACGCTATTACCCATGTCGCGCAGTCGCTTGAGCGTGTCCAGCAGGCGGTCGTTATCGCGCTGGTGCAGTCCGATCGAAGGCTCATCCAGTACGTACATCACGCCAGTCAGGCCGGATCCGATCTGGGAAGCCAGTCGTATGCGTTGTGCTTCTCCGCCGGACAAGGTTTCGGCTGAGCGCTCCAGTGATAAATAATCCAGCCCGACGTTATTCAAAAAAGTTAATCGGTTTGCAACCTCAAGCACGATTTTTTCTGCAATCGCCTGTTTCTGGCCTTGCAGTTTGATGTCCTGAAAGAAAGTCAGTGCTTGCTTCAGAGGCAGTGCACTGATCTCGTAAATATTCATGTTCGCGACGCGCACATGACGAGCCTCGGTGCGTAATCGACTTCCCTTGCATTCCGGGCAGGTGCAACTATTCTGGTATTTTGCCAGCTCTTCGCGCACAGTCGGTGAGTCGGTCTCCCTGTATCGCCGCTCCAGGTTATTTACAATACCCTCAAAAGCATGCTCACGTAGTGTCGGTTTGCCACGCTCACTGATATATTGAAATGCGATTTCCTCCTTGCCGCTGCCGTAAAGAACTACATGCTGGATATGTTCCGGCAGGGTTTCAAAAGCTTGCTCGATATCGAATTTGAAATGTTTAGCCAGACCTGCAAGTAACTGGTGATAAAACTGGTTACGTCTGTCCCAGCCCTTAATAGCACCGGAGCTCAACGAAAGTGTAGGGAAAGCGACAATACGCTTAGGATCGAAGAAATTAATGTTGCCGAGCCCGTCGCATTTTGGACATGCGCCCATCGGGTTGTTGAAAGAAAACAATCGCGGCTCAAGTTCGGGCAGCGAATAGTCGCAGATCGGGCAGGCGAATTTGGCCGAGAACATGTGCTCCTTGTCCGTGTCCATTTCAACTGCCACAGCGCGTCCAGCCGCATGGCGTAACGCGGTTTCAAACGATTCAGCCAGCCGCTGCTTCGATTCAGCACTTACTTTCAATCGATCAACGACTATCTCAACTGTGTGCTTTTTGGTTTTCTGCAAAGCAGGTAAGGCATCTATCTCATAAACCTTGCCGTTGATGCGCAAACGCGTAAATCCTTGTGCCCGCAATTCGTCAAATAAATCGAGCTGCTCGCCCTTACGCTCTACCACCAGGGGCGACAAGATCATGATCTTCGTGCCTTCAGGCAGTTGCAATACATGGTCAACCATTTGCCCGACAGACTGCGCCTGCAACACGAGATCGTGTTCAGGGCAATAAGGATCTCCAGCACGCGCGAAAAGCAGACGCAGGTAATCGTGAATTTCGGTGACCGTTCCGACAGTTGAACGAGGATTGTGGGAAGTAGCTTTTTGCTCAATCGCGATCGCCGGGGAAAGCCCCTCGATCAAATCTACATCGGGCTTTTCCATCAATTGTAAAAACTGCCGCGCGTAAGCGGAAAGGGACTCCACGTAACGTCGCTGTCCCTCGGCATATAACGTGTCAAATGCGAGTGAAGACTTGCCGGAACCCGATAGGCCGGTGATTACCACGAGCTTGTGGCGAGGAAGATCGAGGTTGATGTTCTTTAAGTTGTGGGTGCGGGCACCGCGAATGCGTATCTCTTCCATGCGATCCTACTCGAGTGAGACGACTAAGCAGTTTACGCGATTTTGAAAGCTTTCCCAAATGTACAAAATGAAAATATTTATGACTGGTTAGGAAAAAGCCGCAGAATAAATATTCTGGGCTATAGAGTTTTTAAGCAGAAATGAGTTGGAATCCAAATCGAAAAAAACGGGCCGGTAGCTACAATACCGGCCCATATAAATGTTACTGGAAGTTATTTAGCCAGCAGGCGCTTTACCTTCGCATAGGAGAGCAGGCCGCGCAGGCGCTGTTCATTGCCTTCGGTGGCTTCCATGACCGGTAAGTGGGTTACGCCGATGTCGGAAAATACTTCCAATACGTCGAGAACGGTCGATTGTTCGATGTCCTTGATATCGGCAACACGCCAATCACTGATTTTCTGCATGATGTCCTTGACCAGTACATCGTCATGGCCAACATTAGTGAAGTGCATATGCTGTTGCGGTTTTTCGCCCAGAATATCGTAGGAGGTGATCATGCCAACGACGGCACTCTCTTTTTCGTCAATGACGAATGCGCATCGTACTCCCGCATGTTTCATGTGTTCCAACGCTACTTCCAGATTTGAGGTTTCCGGTACGGTCACCGAGTGGCGCGAGCGAAAGTCAATCATGACCAACTGGGCCGGATCAGCTTCGCTGACATACCAAGGCTCCTCGCCCGGGATTGGCAAGCTATGGGCTTGGGTTGATTTCAGTTTCAACCGTGGCGACGGTACTACTTTTAACATTGCGCTAGACATAATCAATTTCCCTTCATGTAATTTTCAATGAATCTCAAGTATCCGAGCTGTATCGATTACTGCCCGATTTACACTGCGTTTTTATCCCTGAGTACATCTACTAGCCCGGGTAAATTTGCAAGCGAGGACAGGTTATTGCGATGCCGGGTCGGGGTCAATGAACTCAAGATGAGTGGAAGGGGTAGATCGGGCAGCGTGGGTTTTTCGAGAATGAACGGTAGTTTGACAGGATGAGTGGCGTATAAAACGACACGTAGTTCACGCAAATTATCTGATTGATATGCTGAGATCGCCCCTCAAGGTGTGTGGGCTGCTGTTTTATCTATTCTTGTCCTGCATAAGCCTGTCGGGAGGACTATTGTCCTGCTAAAATGCACGACTTTGACGAATTCAGAATCTACCCCTATGCAACATATCTCAGAAGCCATGACTCCAGAGGAAAAACGCGCAGGTATTGGCTTGGCCAGTATATATGGCCTTCGTATGCTGGGACTTTTTATTATCCTTCCGGTCTTCGCGCTCTATGCAGAACATCTGCCAGGCGGTGAAAGTCATTTACTGATGGGAATTGCTCTCGGCGCTTACGGCTTAACGCAGGCGATATTGCAAATTCCAGCTGGCTTGATGTCCGACCGTTACGGGCGCAAGCCCGTGATATATATCAGCCTGATACTGTTTGCGCTGGGTAGCTTTATTGCAGCTTCTGCCGATAACATCTATCTCGTGATCCTTGGGCGCGTGGTACAGGGGGCGGGTGCGCTGAATGCGGCGGTGATGGCGCTGACGGCTGACCTGACTCGCGAGGAGCATCGCACCAAGGCGATGGCGATGATCGGCATCACGATAGGCATTACGTTCTCGATATCAATGGTGCTGTCGCCGCTTCTTAACAGCGTGATCGGCGTCCCAGGCATATTCGCATTGACCGGTGTGCTTGCATTGCTGGCGATGGGGGTAGTGAAATTCGTGATTCCAGATCCAGCTATCACTCGCTTTCACAGCGACACAGAGGCGAGCTGGGGACATTTTTCCGAAGTGATACGCAACAAGGATTTGCTGCGACTCGATTTCGGCATCTTCTCGCTGCATGCGATCCTGATGTCTGTGTTCATGCAGGTGCCTTTCGTGCTCAAGCGTGACGGGCTGGATGTGTCGCAGCACTGGTATGTCTACCTGCCGGTGATGCTGGTGGCGTTCTTACTGATGGTGCCACCGATCATCATTGCGGAGAAAAAATCCAAGATGAAACAGATTTTCATGATGTCGGTTGGGCTGGCGGCTGCTGCGCAGGCGTTACTCATGTTTGCGCAGGGCAGCGTATGGGGTGTGGCAATTGCGCTGCTGTTCTTTTTTACCGCTTTTAATGTGCTGGAAGCAACGTTGCCCTCAATGATCAGCAAGATTGCGCCGCTGGCAGCAAAAGGCACCGCGATGGGTGTATACAGCAGCGTGCAGTTCCTCGGTGCGTTCTTCGGTGCTGCTGCGGGCGGTGCGTTGATGCAGTATGTCGGCGGGGATGCAGTCTTTGTGTTTGCCATCGTGTTGCTGCTGCTTTGGTTGGTAGTAGCATCCGGGATGCAGCCTCCTGCGTCAGTAAGTACCAAGATGTATCATCTGGATGAAATGACGGCTGATCAGGGTGTACTATTGCAAAAGCAACTCGCGCAATTGCAGGGAGTGCGCGAGGTGATGGTGATAGCGACAGAAAACATAGCCTGCCTGAAAGTGGATATGAAAGGTTTTGATAAAGACGCAGTAGAACAACTCGTGACGAAAGGAGCATGACATGTCGGTGAACAAAGTAATCCTGATAGGCCGCCTCGGCAAAGACCCGGAAACTCGCTATATGACCAGCGGTGAAGCGGTAACCAACTGTACGCTGGCAACTTCAGAAAACTGGAAGGACAAGAGCGGCGAAAAGCAGGAAAAAACCGAGTGGCATAATCTGGTTTTTTATCGCCGTTTGGCTGAGATTGCCGGCGAATACCTGAAAAAAGGATCGCAAATCTATGTCGAAGGTAAGCTGCAAACCCGCAAGTGGCAAACCAAGGAAGGCCAGGATCGATACACTACGGAAATCGTGGTCAACGAGATGACCATGCTGGGTGGTAAATCTACCGGGGGCAGCTTTGAAGTGGTAGAGAACAAGCCTGCCGCAGCGTCTGCACCCAAGGCAGCCCCCGCTGCTGCCAAATCCGGATTTGATAATTTCGACGACGATATTCCGTTTTAGTCGGCCACTGTAGTGCAGCCAAAGAAGGCCACTTTCGGGTGGTCTTTTTATTATGTAAATAGCAGACGAAACTGAGGTAGAAAAGTCTGTGTTGGCTCGATGAAGTTAAATCATTTATTACCGAGTTGGTAGGCGAGAAGAAGCGCTCTCTTTAATGCCTGATGCTGATTTAGATCGTCGATAGAGAGCTCACTGCTTGCGATGGCTTTAAGTTGATCAAGTACACAATGTGCTGGCCACCCTGCAATAAAAGCTTGCTGATCAAATTGCCCGTCGTTCATGAAATCTGAGGCCGCACCTTGTGGGTTGCTAAACTCGATGTGTTCCTCCTGCATCACTTCATACAGGTAGGAATAGGTATCGATACCATGCTTCTTTGCCAGCAACTCATGTGCCCTTGGCTGTGAGCCGCAATAAGTAAACAATTCGTCGAGTTCGATCCTGTATTCCAGCGTATGAACTTCACCTTTGAAGGAAAACTCAAGACGGGCTTCGATGCTGTTTGACATAGATAGCCTGATGCCTAGAAGCTGCTTACTACTCTTAGGCCGGCCATGTTTGGCGAAATTTCCGGCATTATTGCCAGATTTCCTGAGCGCATCGGCTTGTTATATTCGACGACACTCTTTCCCACCATGGTGCCGATCATGGCGCCAGCCAATATGTCCGATGCGAAGTGGCCGCCATGATAACTGCGGGCCACGCCGACAAGGCTGGCGACCGTGTATGAGGACCAAGTGATCCATGTCTCGTCATAGTGATTGGCAATGACTGAGGCGATGGCGAAAGCATGCGAAGTATGCCCAGAAGGGAAGGATTGATCGCCGCCGAACGGCTTGAAATGCGTGACGCCGGCATCGTCGCGTGGACGAGCGCGCCCGATAGCAACTTTCCCGACGGTGGTGATGATACCGCTGGCAATAATGACGGATGTCAGGCCGTCTTGGGCAACAGCAATTGCTGTGTCGTCATCGTTCAGTGCTCCTGCGACATAAAAGCCACCCAGCAATCCCAATGAGTATTCCCTGCCGAATCGTTCCATTTCATGCAGGAATCGGCTGTTGTCGGGTGTGAGCGGATTGTTGCTCGGCGCAATGCGACGCATCGCATCCTGAACAGGCCGGTCTATCACCGCCATTAACCCAACAACACCAAGTGCGGCCAATCCCATGTCTTTCCATTCTTGCCCATCCCAGCGTGCCGGTGCAGAGAGAACGTGCTTGGTGTCTTCCCACAACATTGTCGGATAACCTACTTTTGATTTTTCGATGGAATTGTCGCTGTTCTCACCGGCCATTGCATAAATGGCCGGCTCGTCCTGACGGGCCAGCTTTATGGTGTATGTCGCTCTGGAATTTTCTCGGTCGGTACAAACTACCGAGTCGTTGCATGCAGATGAGTGGATATATGAATTTTCAGAAGCTTGAGCCGCATTTGTTGAAAAAATAAAAAGCGTTGCGGCAACGTGAAGAATTTGAATAAGGTTTGTGGTGAAATTTGGTTTCATGAAAAAATCAGTCGCGAAAGTTTTGGTATTGCAGCGGGAAGTCTGTGATGGTTTTTTTGATGAAAGCAATTGCCTCTTGCAAGTCATCACGCTTCTTGCCTGTAATCCGGACGGTGTCACCCTGAATACTGGCTTGCACTTTGAGTTTGCTGTCCTTGATGTGTTTGACGATTGTTTTCGCAAGTTCGATCTCAACACCAACCTTGACCACACAGCTACGTTTAACCTTGTTGCCGCTGACCTTTTCAATTTTGTCGCTGATTTCCAGCGATCTGATGTCCACGCCACGTTTTGCAAGTTTTCCGTTGAGGATATCCTGCGCCTGATCCAACTGGAATTCGTTGTCGGCGAACACGGTGAGTGTTAGTTCGGCCTGCTCTACACGGGCGTCAGACCCCTTGAAGTCGAAGCGCGTACTGACTTCCTTATTGGTTTGCTCTACCGCATTTTTGACTTCGGTTTTTTCTACTTCAGAAACAATGTCGAATGATGGCATGGTGGCTCCCGTCGATTGTTAACGTGCTTGGAAAGTGTATTAACCGTAGCTGCAAACGTAATTAACTACTTCATTGGTTTCGATCAAGAAACTGCTGTTTGCAGCAACCTTGAATTGATCGCCGGCAGCATAGGTTTTGAACTCCTGCTCGCCATCAAGTTTCACGCGGCAGATGCCGGAGGTGATCTCCATCAACTCAGGCACGCCAGCACTGAATGTCAGTGAGCTGGGCATGATCACCCCCAATGTTTTGCGTGACCCATCGGCAAACAACAGGGTGTGCGAAACGCACTTCCCGTCGAAATATACATTGCCCTGTTTGATTGCGCTGACGTTATCGAATTGCGACATGTTATTAACTTCTCCAAGTTGACTGGTTATTTTGATGGTTCGTTGGCTTTGATGCCTTTTTGGTAGGTTGCATACAGATAAATGGGGATGTCGAGGTCTCCCAACTGTTTCTCGATCAGCGGCAGCACTTCATTCCAGTCCAGGCCTGTCATGCCGCAAGCCAGGCGAGGCAGCGCCAGACTGTCAATCTTTTCCTCCTGAACGAAGCTCCGCAGGGCGTGCAGCGAGTGGTTCACGTGACTGAGTTTTGGCCTTCCGGGCTTGCCGCCGTGATCATATGATCCGTCCTGTGTGAACAGGTTAACGATAAAGCGGCCATCGGCGCTCATCCACGCCCAGAGCCCGCCCGATTTCGGATGTTTGGTGTGGCAGTAGTGGCGAAAGTCCTTGTACATCGCAGGCAGCCGCTCGCGCAGTTGCAGGGCCAGACCATGATGGAAGTCATCATTGGGTGCGACACCCTGCGCGATGGCTTTGGCACGACTGAATAAAATGTCTCCGCTTAGCTCGTGGATCATAACGATCTCCTAAACTGACTTTGCTACTTCCTTTTTTGCAGATTGGCGGCAATACGCATCCGCAATGCATTTAGCTTGATGAAACCTGCCGCATCCCTCTGGTCGTAAGCGCCTTTGTCATCCTCAAATGTTGCGATGGTCGGGTCGAACAGCGAATCAGTTTTCGAGTCGCGGCCGACGACGATGACGTTGCCCTTGTACAGTTTGACGCGCACCCAACCGTTCACTGTCTGCTGGGTGTGGTCGATCAGGGTTTGCAATGCCAAACGCTCGGGTGACCACCAGTATCCGTTATAGATCATGCTCGCGTAGCGTGGCATCAGGTCGTCCTTCAGGTGTGCCACTTCACGATCCAGTGTGATGGACTCGATGGCGCGGTGCGCCTTGAGCATGATGGTACCGCCTGGGGTTTCATAGCAACCGCGCGATTTCATGCCGACATAACGGTTCTCTACCAGGTCGAGACGTCCGACACCGTGTTTGCCGCCCAACTCGTTCAGCTTGGCCAGAATTGCCGCCGGTGTCATCTTGTTGCCGTTCAACGCGACGATATCGCCGTTGTTGAATTCCAGGTCGAGATATTCCGCCGCATCGGGTGCATTTTCCGGCGACACTGTCCAGCGCCACATGCTCTCTTCGGCCTCGGCGGCCGGGTCTTCCAGATGTCGGCCTTCATAGCTGATGTGCAGCAAATTTGCGTCCATCGAGTAGGGTGAGCCGCCCTTCTTGTGCTTCATATCAACCGGGATACCGTGCTGTTCAGCGTAGGCCATCAGTTTCTCGCGCGACAGCAGATCCCACTCGCGCCATGGCGCAATGATCTTGATGTTGGGGTTGAGTGCATAAGCACCCAGTTCGAAACGTACCTGATCGTTGCCCTTGCCTGTTGCACCGTGTGAGATAGCCTGTGCACCGGTTGCGCTGGCGATTTCGATCAGGCGCTTGGCGATCAGCGGGCGAGCAATCGATGTGCCGAGCAGGTATTCGCCTTCGTACACGGTGTTGGCGCGGAACATCGGGAACACGAAGTCGCGCACGAATTCTTCGCGCAGGTCATCGATGAAGATGCTTTCTGCAGGGATGCCGAATTTCAGCGCTTTTTGGCGTGCCGGTTCCAGTTCTTCACCCTGGCCGAGGTCGGCGGTGAAAGTGACGACTTCGCATTGATAGGTATCCTGGAGCCATTTCAGGATCACCGAGGTGTCGAGTCCGCCGGAGTAGGCAAGGACGGCTTTTTTTATTTCACTCATTTTCGCTGTTCCAGTTATTTAGTTGTTGATCTTGCCCAGCATCAGGAATTCCATCAGTGCTTTTTGCACATGTAGCCTGTTCTCTGCCTCATCCCAGACGACGCTGTGCGGGCCGTCGATCACGCCTGCGGAAACTTCCTCGCCGCGATGCGCGGGCAGGCAGTGCATGAACAGCGCATCCTTGGCAGCGACGCTCATCATGTCCTCGTCCACCTGCCAGTCGGCGAAGTCCTTCATGCGTTCTTCGTTCTCCGCCTCGAAGCCCATGCTGGTCCATACGTCGGTGGTGACCAGATCCGCACCCCGTGCAGCTTCCATCGGATCGGAGAATTCTTCGTAATGTTCGTGACCATACAATCCGGCGCGCTCGGGCTCGACTTCATAGCCGGGCGGGGTGGAGACATGCACGTTGAAATCCAGTATCTCTGCAGCTTGTAGCCAGGTGTTGCACATGTTGTTGGAGTCGCCGATCCAGGCTACCGTCTTGCCGCGGATCGAACCGCGCTGTTCGATATAGGTATAGATGTCCGCCAGTATCTGGCAGGGATGGTATTCGTTGGTCAGGCCGTTGATCACGGGGACACGCGAGTTCGCGGCAAAGCGCTCGATAATGCTTTGTTCGAAGGTGCGGATCATCACGATGTCGCTCATGCGCGAGATCACCTGTGCTGCATCTTCCACCGGCTCGCCGCGACCAAGCTGCGAATCGCGCGTATTCAGGTAGATCGCTGCACCGCCGAGCTGTTGCATGCCGGCTTCAAAGGACAAACGCGTGCGGGTACTGGCTTTCTCGAAGATCATCACAAGCGTGCGGTCGGTCAGTGGCCAGTATTGCTGGTAGTCCTTGAACTTCTGTTTGATGATACGGGTGCGGTCGAACAGGTATTCCAGTTCCTCGCGGCTCAAGTCCTTGAACTGTAAAAAATGCCTGAGGTTTGCTGTCTCTGTTGGTTTAACTGACATAACTCACTTCCAATCAGGATTGCAGAAAATCTTTAATTAGCGGACACAGGATATCCAGCATCTGCTGCGCCTCGTCCCGTGACATGACCAGCGGCGGTAACAGCCGTACGACGTTGTCTGCTGTTACATTGATCAGCAGTCCTTTCGCCAACGCCTGCTTGACCAGATCACCGCAGGGTTTGTCGAGCTCGATACCGATCATCAGGCCCTGGCCGCGTATTTCCTTCACGCCACTCACGCCCTGTAGCACGGTGGTAAAACCTTCGTGTATGAACTTGCCGAGACTGTCAGCATGAGCCAGCAGTTTATCCTGTTCCAGAATGTTCAGCGTAGTCAGGCCTGCGGTACATGACAGAGGATTCCCGCCGAACGTCGAGCCGTGATTGCCCGGCTGGAAAGTTCCTGCTGCCTTGCATGCAGCGAGACACGCCCCGATGGGTACGCCAGAACCCAGACCCTTGGCGAGAGTCATCACGTCCGGCAGGATATTAGTGTGCTCGAAGGCGAACCATTTTCCAGTGCGACCGATACCGCATTGCACTTCATCCAGCATCAGCAGCCAATTCTGCTCGTTGCAGATTTGCCGCAGTTGTTGCAGGTATTCGATATCCAGCGTACGGACACCGCCTTCACCCTGGATAGGCTCGACCAGTACCGCCACCACTTCACGATTGTTCTGCGCGACTTGGCGTATCGCTTCGAGGTCGTTGTAAGGCACTCGCACAAACCCCTTTACCAGCGGCTCGAAGCCAGCCTGCACCTTGCGGTTGCCGGTGGCGGAAAGAGTAGCCAGCGTCCGACCGTGAAATGCCTTTTCCATCACGATGATGGCGGGGTTTTCAACGCCCTGCTTGTGGCCATACATCCGTGCCAGCTTGATAGCGGCCTCATTGGCCTCGCAGCCGGAGTTGCTGAAGAACACTTCCTGCATGCCCGACAGGCTGCACAGTTTATCGGCCAGCAATTCCTGTCCGGCCACCTGATAAACATTGGAACAGTGGATCAGCTTGCCCATCTGTTCGGTGAGGGCGGCAGTAAAACGAGGATGCGCATGCCCCAGTGTGTTGACCGCAATACCAGAAAGGGCATCAAGATAACGATTGCCTTCGGTATCCCACAGCCACGATCCTTCACCGTGTGAAAAAGTGACCGGAAGCCGAGCATAAGTATTCATTACATGCGACATATTCTGACCTCTAAAATACAGACGGCGGACTAGCCGCCGTTTAGAAATGTGTTCAGGGCGTATATTGCGTCAAATTACCTGCTCAAGGCAAGGGGAAACAGCGATGCCGCAAAGCAAACAAGCCGACATTGCTGTCGGCTTGTGCGGTAAATCAAAGCGCTTTGGTGTTTATGCCATCGCCTTGATAGCCGCAGACAAGCGACTCTTGTGTCGAGCAGCTTTGTTCTTGTGGATAATTTTCTTGTCCGCGATACGATCCACAGTGCTGACAGAAGACTGGTAAACGGCTTGGGCAGCAGCTTTGTCGCCGGCAGTAATTGCCTTGATTACCTTCTTGATTGCAGTGCGCAATTCAGAGCGCAGACCACTGTTGTGGGCATTTTGCTTGATTGCCTGACGTGCACGCTTGCGGGCTTGTGCGCTATTTGCCATGAACTACTCCTAATAAATTCGGTGAAGCTAAAAGTGAAATTCGGTACGACGAAAGGCGCGCATTTTAGTGATTTTTGCCGGATTGTGCAAATCTTTTTGGAGGGTAGAGCTATGGCTTGGATATTTCGGGATTGAGTCTTTGAATATATGGATGCCGAATATGCTGATGCGGTCAGAGTTTAAAGATGGGGGGTAGACATGAATGTCTGGCTGACAGTTGGGAAATGGAACGGAAGGAGGGATGTTATGATGCGCGTCGTTTATGGCATACAACCCGAATAGAACCGCATGAACCTGCTCAAAGCCCTCGCCACAATTAGCAGTCTGACACTGGTTTCGCGCATCCTCGCGTTTGTGCGCGATGTGCTGATTGCGCGGGTGTTCGGTGCTGGGGCGGCGACGGATGCCTTTTTTGTCGCGTTCAAGCTGCCTAACCTGTTGCGTCGCCTGTTTGCCGAGGGGGCATTCTCGCAGGCGTTCGTGCCGATCTTCGGCGAATACAAGAACCGCCGTGGGCACGACGAGA
>Ga0224495_10000377_pt1 | contig 36258 bp, 34 predicted proteins | sample SF_Jul11_sed_USG_FD_168128 | JGI IMG/M metagenome (GOLD analysis project Ga0224495, IMG submission 168128) | Sediment microbial communities from San Francisco Bay, California, United States - SF_Jul11_sed_USGS_4_1 | ecosystem: Environmental > Aquatic > Marine > Sediment | place: USA: California... | reverse complement strand
CCTGGAACAGCAGCACGCCCATGACGTTCTGGCCGTGCGGCGTGCTCAGTTCTGCACGCTCGACCAGCATCTTGCTGACGATCGCGGTGGAGGACATCGCCAGCACCCCGCCCAGCGCCAGACCGGCACGCCAGCCCAGACCGAAGAACAGCGAGGCCAGCATCACCAGGAACATGATCGCCAGCACCTGCGCGGTGCCCATGCCGAACACCACGCGCTGCATGATGCGCAACCGCCCCAGACTGAATTCCAGCCCGATACTGAACATCAGGAACACCACGCCGAACTCGGCAAGATGACGGGCTTCCGGCGTGTCGGGGATCCAGCCGAGCGCATGGGGGCCGATCACGATGCCGACGATGAGATAACCCAGCATCGCCGGCAGGCGCAGGATGCGGCATAGCACCACCACGCCGACGGCGACGGCCAGCAAAATCAGCAGGAGTTGCAGCGAGTTGGTCATGTGCTCGTTTTGATTGATAAATTTGCCATACGCACATAATGCCTCAAGTGGCGCGTCTTGCAAAATCTCATCGCGATACCGGCAAAGTTTCACTGTGTTTCAGGCGCGCTGTTATAATTTCGGCCATGAACGAATCCGCCACTGTAACGCCCCACGCTCTTGACCTCGCACGCGAGGTACTGAAGGTCGAAGCCGCCGCCGTACAGGCGCTCGCCTCGCGCCTCGACGACAATTTCCTGCATGCGCTGGATGTCATCCTGAGCTGCAAAGGTCGTGTCATCGTCAGCGGCATGGGCAAATCGGGACATATCGCGCGCAAGATCGCTTCGACCATGTCCAGCACGGGCACGCCCGCCTATTTCGTGCACCCGGGCGAGGCCAGCCACGGCGACCTCGGCATGATCACCAGCGAGGATGTGATCATCGCGCTGTCCTATTCCGGCGAAAGCCAGGAGCTGATTTCCATCGTGCCGATGATCAAACGCCAGGGCGCCAAGCTCATCAGCATGACCGGCAATCCTTCATCCAGCCTGGCTATCGAGGCGGATGTGCACCTCAATGCCGCGATCGACAAGGAAGCCTGCCCGATGGGCCTTGCACCCACCGCAAGCACCACCGCTGCCCTTGCGCTGGGTGATGCACTGGCAATTGCGCTGCTGGATGCAAAAGGCTTCAGTGCGGAGGACTTTGCGCGTTCGCACCCCGGCGGTAGTCTTGGGCGCCGCCTGATCACGCATGTGCGGGACATCATGCGCAGCGGCGAGCGCCTGCCGATGGTGCGCGAAAACGCCATGCTGGGTGAAGCGGTCCTGGAAATATCCAAGAAAGGGGTAGGTATGACCGCTATCGTGGATGCCGAACAGAACGTGCTGGGCATTTATACCGACGGTGATTTGCGCCGCACGCTGGAAAAGAAACTGGACTTCAGCACAACTCCGGTGCGCAGCGTGATGTCCACCAATCCCCGCTGTATCGGCCAGGATGCGCTTGCCGCCGAGGCAGTCCTGGTAATGGAACAGAACAAAATCAGCCAGATGCTGGTAGTGGATGACAAGCACCGTCTGATCGGCGCACTGAACATGCACGATCTGCTGCACGCCAAGGTCATATAAACAACACTAAGGAGGTTTGCCATGCTGTTAAGCCGCTTGAAACTGATTCGTCTGGTCGCTTTTGATGTGGATGGCGTGATGACTGACGGAGGGATCTATTACTCGGACTCCGGGGAAGAGTTCAAACGCTTCAATACGCTGGACGGGCAGGGGATCAAGATGCTCATGGCCAGCGGGGTCGAGGTCGCCATCATCACCTCACGCACCTCGCGTTGCGTTGAAGTTCGCGCCCAGAACCTGGGCATCAAGCATGTTTATCAGGGCATGGAGAACAAACTCAAAGCGATGGTCGAGCTGATCGACAAGCTCAAGCTGACACGCGATACCGCCGCCTATATGGGTGACGACGTGGTCGACCTCACCGTGATGCGCCATGTCGGTCTGGGGTTCAGCGTACCTGAATCCCCACAGCTGGTGCGCGAACACTCCGGATACGTCACGCAGCGGAACGGCGGGCACGGCGCGGTGCGTGAGGTCTGCGATCTGATCTTGTCGGCGCAAGGCACACTGGACGCCCAGCTGGCGCCTTATTTGCGATGACATTTGTAAACCGCGCCCGTCACTGGCTGCCCCTGCTGCCTTTGATTCTGCTGTTTGGAATATCCTATTGGTTGAACCAGTTGGTGCAGCCCGAGCCAGGCAAGCCGGACAGCAGGAAGCGCCACGAACCCGATGCGATCATCGAGAATTTTTCCGCAATCAAACTGAATGAGCAGGGTACGCCGCATTTCATCATGGCGGCCAACAAGCTGCTCCATTACCCCGACGACGACAGCACCGAGCTGGTAGTTCCGCACCTGACCTCCCTTTCCCCTGAGCGTCCTGCGATACATGCCATTGCCAAGCGCGGCATCATTTCCAGCAAGGGGGATGAAGTATTTCTCCATGAAAAAGTAGAGGTGCTGCGCGAAGCAAGCGCGACACAGAACGAGCTTCGGGTGCACACCGAATACCTGCACTTTGTGCCGGATCAGGATCGGGCAGACACCGATCGCACCGTAACCATCATGGAGGCGAACAATAAAGTCCAGGCAACAGGCCTGTTGATGGACAACCGTGCACGCACCCTGAATCTGCTCTCCCAAGTCAGAAGCGAATATGTCCCGGCAGAAAAATAGGCTTTTCCCGGCTTTGCTGCTGCTTTGGGCGTCAGCGTGTTTTGCCGAACAGGCCGACAGGGACAAACCGATATATCTTGAAGCAGACCAGGTGCTGATCGATGACGTGCAACAAGTCAGCACCTTTACCGGGAATGTTCGCTTATCCCAGGGTTCGCTGCTGATACGCGGCGACAAAATCGTTGTGACGCAGGACAAGGAGGGATTCAAGCACGCGACAGCATACGGCAATACTGCAGAATTCAGGCAAAAACGCGAGGGCATCGAAGGCTATGTGGAAGGCTTTGGCGAACGCATCGAATATGACGTCCAGACCGAGATACTGAACCTTCACAAGCAGGCGCGCCTGTTGCGCGGCCTGGATGAAGTGCACGGAGAAAGCATCACATACAACGCAAAGTCAGAAATATTCCAGGTAGCAGGCAGCGACGAAAGCTCGACAGAGACCACCCCGAAAAGGGTTCGCGCGGTACTGCAACCCAAGCAGGATAGCGAGGCGGCATCAACTCCGGCACCAGTCGAACCGGTTGCCGCACCTGCTGGAAATTCACCCCCGACGGAGCAACCATGAGCGAATTGCGTGCAATCGGCCTGAAGAAGATCTACGGCTCAAGAACCGTGGTGAAGGATGCCTCTCTGTCGCTGAAAAGCGGTGAAGTTATCGGCCTGCTGGGCCCAAATGGCGCAGGCAAGACGACAACGTTTTACATGATCGTGGGACTGATTGCAGCCGACGGCGGAGAAATATTCATCGATGATCAGAACATCACCCATTTCCCGATACACCGGCGTGCCCGGCTGGGTCTGGGCTACCTGCCGCAGGAAGCGTCGATCTTCCGCCGCCTGACAGTGACGCAAAACATTCAGGCGGTGCTGGAACTTCAGAAACTGTCCGATGACGATATCCAGAATCGCCTGGAAGAATTGCTTGAAGACCTGCATATCTCGCATATTCGCGATAACCCGGCTATCAGCCTTTCGGGGGGGGAACGGCGGCGTGTTGAGATCGCCCGTGCCCTCGCAACTGACCCGCGGTTCATCCTGCTCGATGAGCCGTTTGCCGGAGTCGACCCCATCGCGGTACTGGATATCCAGAAGATCATCCGCTTCCTCAAGGAGCGCAACATCGGTGTACTGATCACGGATCACAATGTCCGCGAAACCCTGGGCATCTGCGACCGTGCCTATATCATCAATGCCGGGTCGGTTATGGCCGAAGGCAAGCCGGATGAAATCATCTATAATGAAGGCGTAAGGAAAGTGTATCTGGGAGAACACTTCAAGCTCTGACCTGAAACTCCCTCAGCCGCGACAAATGCAATGAAACCCTCTCTTCAACTTCGAGTATCCCAGCAACTGACTCTTACCCCGCAGTTGCAGCAGGCTATCCGTTTGTTGCAGCTCTCGACACAGGACATGCAGCAGGAAGTAGCGCGGATGCTGGAAGAGAACCCCATGCTGGAAGCAGTCGATGAGTCGGCACCGGATACTTTTCCGCCCCCTCCTCCCCCCCTGGCAACACAAAGCACGACCAGCACCAGCGAACCGGAACAATCATCCTCCGATGACCGGGGTGCGGACGACTTCGGCGACGTGCAGGCCGACTGGAACACCGGTGGCGGCATGACCCGCAGCACGGATGATGAAGACGACAACTACCCCGAGCAGGCCGCAGAGCAGGCCAGCCTGCGCGAACACCTGCATGTTCAGTTGTCCATCAGCTCACTGGATGAAAAAGACCGCAAGGTGGTCGGGATGCTGATCGATGCCCTGGATGAAAACGGTTATCTGGCACAAGACCTGCAAGAGCTGGCAGAACTCCTGCCCGCCGAACTCGATATCTCGCTGGATGATCTGGAGACCGCGCTGGTACAGTTGCAACACATGGATCAGCCCGGGCTTGGCGCGCGCGGCCTGGGAGAATGCCTGGCATTGCAACTCAAGGCATTACCGGAAGACACTCCCCAGCGCGACCTTGCGATCCAGCTAGTGAGCAACCATCTGGATGCGCTTGCCGCACACGATTTCACCCGGATCAAAAAACTTCTGCGCTGTTCAAATGATGAATTGCGCTCCGCGCAGCAATTGATCACGGGACTGAACCCCAGACCCGGATCGGATTTCAACCGGAGCGTCGCGGATTATGTGGTGCCTGACGTGATCGTGGAAAAATCAAGGAACAAATGGCGCGCACGGCTCAACCCTGAAGCAATGCCCAAAGTGCGCGTGAACCAGATCTATGCCAATATCCTGCAACAGCGCAGTGAAAGCAATTCTTCACAACTCGCCACGCAATTGCAGGAAGCAAAATGGCTTATCAGGAACCTGCATCAGCGTTTCGAGACCATACTGCGCGTTGCACAGGCCATCGTGGAAAAGCAAGGCGCCTTTTTCGAGCACGGCGATATCGCCATGCGGCCCCTGGTGCTGCGCGAAATAGCCGATGAGCTTGAGATGCACGAATCGACGGTATCGCGCAGTACCGCCCAAAAATTCATGCTGACCCCGCGCGGCATCTATGAATTCAAGTATTTTTTTGGCAGCGGCCTTTCCACGGAAAGCGGCGGAACATGTTCATCCACGGCAATACGCGAACTGATCAAGAAAATGGTCAGTGAGGAGGATCGGCGCAAACCGCTTACCGACAGCCGCATGTCGGAAATCTTGGCACAGCAGGGTATCGTAGTTGCCCGGCGTACCATAGCAAAGTACCGGGAGGCTTTGAACATACTCCCGGTGAATCTCCGTAAATCACTATAATTAAGGGAATACACTATGAACATCCATCTAACCGGACGCCACCTGGAAATCACACCCGCCATCCGCGACTATGCGACCGGCAAATTTGGCAAGATCAAGCGACACTTCGACAATGTGATCGATGTCAATCTCATTTTGTCGGTGGAAAAACTGAAGCAAAAAGCCGAAGCCACCATCCATATCAGCGGCAAGGATGTATTCGTTGAATGCGAGGACGAGAACCTGTACGCTGCGATCGATTCTCTGGTGGACAAGCTGGATCGTCAGGTACAAAAGCACAAGGGGAAAATATCGGCACGGCGCCATGACGATTCTGGCAAGCATGCCGCGACAGAGTGATCATTAACAGGCGGCAGGGCTGCCGCCTACTTACACGTGGTAGTTAATATGAACCTAATCAGCAAAATCCTGTTGCCCGACAACATCTTGCTTGACACTGAATCCACCAGTAAAAAACGGGTTTTTGAACGGGTCGGCATGCTGTTTGAAAATAACCAGCAAATTGCGCGCAGCCAGGTGTTCGACAGCCTTTTCGCCCGCGAGAAACTTGGATCGACCGGGCTGGGGCAAGGCGTGGCGATACCGCACGGCCGCATCGCAAAGCTACGCGATGCAACCGCGGCTTTCGTAAAGACCTCCCATCCGATCCCGTTCGATTCTCCTGACGGCCAGCCGGTCAACATGATCTTCGTGCTTCTTGTTCCGGAACGCGCCACCGACCTGCACCTGCAGATCCTCGGCGAGTTGGCTCAGATGTTCAGCGATTCCCTGTTCCGCAACCGCCTGCTCGCCTGCGACGATGCCGCCAGCATCCATCAGTTGTTTTACGACTGGAACAGCACCGCCTGAACCCGCCATGAGCCAGGTCAACGTCCGGCAGCTATTCGAAGACAAGCAGCAGCGCTTGCAACTCAGCCGCGTTGCCGGCGCGGACGGAACCGGGCGAATCATCGACAGCGACAAGGTTCACGCCTCAAACAACGGCCTCATCGGCCATTTCAACCTGATCCACCCGAATTGGGTACAAGTACTCAGCGAGACCGAGCTCGATTACCTGCGCGGCCTGGGCCCGGAAGAGCGTGCCAGCATATTCCGCCAGATCGAGAACAGCGTCACCACCTGTTTGATCGTAGCGGGCACCGAGAACATCCCGCCTGAACTGATCGAGTTTGCTGACCGGTCGCATATCCCCCTGTTCCGATCCCCGAAACCGAGTGTGCACCTGATGTGGCTGGTCCGCCATTATCTCGCCAAGGAGCTTGCCGAATCCACCACGCGCCACGGTGTATTTCTCGACGTGCTTGGGGTCGGTGTGCTGATCACCGGCGAGAGCGCGGTGGGGAAAAGCGAACTCGGACTTGAATTGATCACGCGTGGCAACGGCCTGGTCGCCGACGATGTCGTCGAGTTGTACCGTATCGCACCGGATACCCTTGAAGGGCGCTGCCCGGACCTGTTACGCGATTTTCTTGAAGTGCGCGGCCTGGGCGTGCTGAACATCCGTACCATGTTCGGGGAAACAGCGGTGCGCCGCAAAAAAAGCCTGAAGCTCATCGTGCACCTGCACAAACCGCTCGGAGGCGACCTCTCCCAGATGGAGCGAATGCCGCTCAACGCCACCTTCCAGGAGATCCTCGGTGTCAACGTCAGCACCGTGAACATCCCGGTAGTCGCAGGGCGTAATCTGGCAGTATTGGTCGAAGCGGCTGCACGCAATTTTGTCATGCAACAGCGCGGAATCAACAGCATGGATGAATTCATCGAACGGCACGACCAGATGCTGTCGGGCGACTGAAAGGGGGCCAGATGCAGCTTTTTCTGATCAGCGGCCTGTCGGGCTCAGGCAAAAGTATCGCCCTCAAGGCGCTCGAGGACAGCGGCTACTACTGTGTGGACAATTTACCGGCCGATCTGCTGGGTGCATTGGTCGAGCACCTGCAGCGTGCCGGTTACAGCAACATCGCCGTGAGCATCGATGTGCGCAGTGCCAACAGTGTGCAGCGGCTGCCGCCCCTGCTGCTGCAGATCAGGCAACGGAATGTGGACGTGCATGTGCTGTTTCTGGACGCGCAAGCCGACACGCTGGTCAAACGCTTTTCCGAGACCCGCAGGATGCACCCCCTCAGCAACAATGTGCGCACCCTGCCGGAATGCGTCCGTTACGAACGCGAGCTGCTCGCCGATATCAGCGATATCGGCCACCATATCGACACCACCGAACTCGATGCCAACGCGTTGCGCGCCTGGATCAAGCAATTCATCAAGCTGGATCGCGCCCGGCTGACGCTGCTGTTTCAGTCGTTCGGCTACAAGCATGGCATCCCCCTGGATGCAGACATGGTGTTCGATGCTCGCTGCCTGCCTAACCCGCACTATAATCCGGAGCTGCGCCCCCTTACCGGACGTGACCCGGAAGTGATCGGATTCCTCGAAAATTCTTCAATCGTTCAGGACATGTTCGGCGACATCCGCGATTTCGTGGAGCGCTGGCTGCCTGGCTTCGTCGCCGACAACCGCAGCTATCTCACTGTAGCGATCGGATGCACCGGAGGGCAACACCGCTCGGTCTACCTTGTTGAAAAGCTCGCGCGATACTTCAAACACCAGCAGCAGGTGCTGGTTCGCCACCGTGAGTTGAACTGAGATGAACACCGTCACTCTCGCCTTCACTGGAGCTTCCGGCATGCCCTATGGCATCCGCCTTCTGGAACACTTGTTGCAAAGCGGGCAGCGTGTGCATCTGGTGTACTCTCAAGCCGCACAGATTGTCGCCAAACAGGAGCTGGATTTCACGCTGCCGAATCGTCCCCAGGATGCCGAGCAGATGCTCAAGGAGCGCTTCGGGAAAATCAGCGGCGAATTGAAGGTTTTCGGCCTTCAGGACTGGTACGCGCCGATGGCTTCCGGCTCAAATCCCGGTGACGCGATGGTTGTCTGCCCCTGCACGATGGGCACACTCGGCAAGATCGCAAACGGGATCAGCGATGACCTGATCGCCCGTGCTGCCGACGTGATGCTCAAGGAGAAACGCATACTGATCATCGTGCCGCGGGAGATGCCCTTCTCCGCGATCCATCTGGAGAACATGCTCAGGCTCTCCCACGCCGGCGCTGTCATCATGCCGCCCAACCCGGGGTTCTACCATCATCCGCAAAGCGTGCAGGATATTGTGGATTTCGTGGTGGCGAGGATACTGGATCATTTGGGGGTAGAACAGACGCTGATGAAGCCTTGGGGGGAAGAATAGCCCGGCAGCCTTGCACCGTTCCCGGAAACCGGGGCTCGAACCTCTCCATGGAAGAACTTGTTACATCTCTCCCGCGCCGTTCCCAGCAAGCGGGAAATCCTTTGCATACCCGGATTTTTTCTTTTCAATGATTCCGGCTGAATATTTTTGCAAGTAATGAGCAATCGTCTCAACGCGTATCTTGACCGAGCCCGCAGGTTTGGTGGAGTCTATATCCTGAAAGGAAAAGAACAGCGTTCCGGAACGTTCGACGATCTGCTGCACGGGTGAATAGGACGGCTGATCCATGCCGCACTCGTAACTCGACAGCCGCACCACGCAAGCGATCCAGGGCAGGCGTGCGGCGACCTTTGCGCCCCACAGTATTTCGTTGGTGTTGGCGCTATAGGAAGAAGGCCAGACATCCGAGATGTCCAGCGGTGAATTGATGTTGCCTGCCGCGACGTCTGCACCGAACAGCCATTCCAGCAGGTCCGGATCAACGGGCAGGTGCTGCGTCCACAGGACCGGGTAGCCGTAAGCCTGAAGGTCTGTTTCAATCTCGTGCCCGATGCCCGGATCCATATGATAGGGGCGTGCAAGCACAAGGATGCAAGGCTTGTTCTCCCGCACACACTGTTCGATGATCTCGCGGCTTTTGCAGCGCATCCCCGTGTTGAATTCGTCGAGTGCACGAAAACCGGCATCAACTGCCTGTCTGGTCTCGCTTTTGGTGAGCCCCGGAATAAATTCACAAAGCCCTTCATAGAGCTGCCTTGGCACGAGGGGCCTGTCATCAAGCGATACAAAGGGTGTTGCATAGCGGATGCCGTGCTCGGCAAACATGTCTTTTTCTTTCTGGAATCCGGATTTGATATTTTCCGGGGCAGCCATCACACGAGGACAGGTGATCGAAGCCTTGACATGCGCCTGCAAATAGGAAGGTAGCGAATAGATCATCGGTGAGAGCAGCACATCGATCTTGCGATGCGCCTTGCGCGCAAGGAATTCGCCATAATGCCCGGACATACATTTCACCGGATAACAGCAATCCACCGTGCCGCGTCCCTTGCCGTATTTGCGCGTCTGTTCCTCCGAGGTATCGGATGAAAATTCGATCCTGGCAATGCCGAGATACTTGAGGAAGCCGATCCAGAATTGGTGGGTTGACCACAGGTTGAGCGTTTTTGGTATCCCGACGCGCATCTGGGAGCGCTGTTTCATCGGAGTGGCGGGTACGATCAACTGCTCGCCGGTACCCCGGTTAAACCTCGCTCTTAACATGCCGAAAGGCATCTTCCCGTACCAGTTCTGCAACATTTGGATAGACACGTTTCACCTCTTCAAGTTGAGCCATCACCACGCGCATTTCGTTGGCGTCTTCAAGCATGCCTTTGGGGCAGGAATTGCCGCTGATCACCCGCTCCCAGCCTTCCGCAAGCGGTACGACGCTCCAAGGGCGTCCTTTTCCGTCCGGCAAGCGCACATCGATGAATGTGCGGCGGCAATCCACCGAACACCAGTCGCAGGTTGTCTTGTCGTTGGTAGTGCTGGTGTATTCAAGCGCCTCGATGGCATCATATCCGCGAAAACTGCTGGTTTCGCCCTTTGCCTTCCAATCCCTCGCGCACAATGCCGCACCGATGGCACCTGCTTCCCCGGGATACGGATGAACAAAGATTTCTGCACCAGGCACTTTTTCGCTGATGAAATCGACTTGGGCTTTGACCACTGCAAGGTTGCGGTGTGTCCCACCCTGCAGCACGAATTTTTTTCCGGCAGCCGCGAGATTCTGCAACTGGCCTGCATAGACCCATACGTTAAGCGGCAGGATCGCCGCAAGTGAGGCCATGATCTCCTCAGGAGACCAGCCCTTGCGCTGCTGGTTGACAATATCGGATTGCAGGAACACTCCGCAACCCATCGCCAGGGTAGGGACAGAGCGCGCCTTGAAAGCACGCTCTGCATATTGCTCCAGTGGCACATCATAACGTTCGGCAACACCTTGCAGGAATGCGCCATTTCCGGAAGAACATTGCGAATTCAAACGAAAATCGGACACCGTGCCCTGGCGCAGGATCATGATCTTGACATCGCAGCCACCTACATCACAGATCACATCCGCGTCTGGAAAATAGTTCAGGGCAGCGGTCGCGTGCGCCACGGTTTCAACAACACCAACGTCTGCGCCTACGATATTTTTCAACAAATCCTTTCCGTAGCCGGTGATTGCAAGACCGCCGATCTTTGCAAAGCCAGCGCTCCTGATTTTCCTGAACAGCGCCTTGGCATCCTCGATCGGATTGCCGGCCGACGGCGTATAGCAGCTGAAAAGCACTTTGCCGTCTTCGGAGAGCACCACAGCTTTTGCTGTTGTGCTGCCAAAATCGCAACCCACCAGGGCGGGCATGTCGCGCTCTGATGCAGTCGCCTCTTCCGGTATCCGTTTGTTGCTGCCGGCGTAGCGCCGCAAGAACGCTTCCAGATCGGCATCGTTACGCACCAGCCCCTTCCCGCCTTCTTTTGATTTTTGTTCCCACTGCCCTTTATCCACCCACTTGTGCAATTTTTCACTGCCGGCATAAATGCCAACGGCATGTTTTTCTTCCTTGCCGATCTCGATGCAGCCAAGGCAGGCATAATACAAAGCTTCCGCAGGAACCTGGATCAGCGATTCAAGCGTTGCGTTTTCAGGAAGCTCCAGCTTGCGTTCGCTCCACAATTTGCCGAGATGGAAACGCCAGGCTTCCTGCAGACCCGAGAAAAACTGGTTTGGCCCCCCCAGCAGCAGCACTCGCGGCATTGGCGTATTACCCTTGGTCAGCGTCGCAAGATTCTGGTAAACCACAGCCTCGAACAAGCTGGCAATGATCTCCTCCACCGGGACGCCAGACTTGACCAGGGTGTTGGCGTCTGCCTCGGCAAAGATGCCGCATTTCGAGCTGATCTTGTGCAACTCATGGCCCGCGTAGCCCATCTTTGCAAGCATCTCGGAAGATATATTGAGTTTTTTTGCGGTCTTTTCGATAAATGTTCCGGTACCCCCGCTGCAGGCAGATTGCATGAAAACTTGCTTGCTTTTCCCTTTACCGCTCTGGGTGAAGAACAGGGTCTTCATGTCTTCGCCGCCGATCTCGGACACGAAGCTCACTTCGGGATGGAATTTCTCCACCGCAGCAGCCACTGCAACGACCTCCTGCACCATTTTTCCGCCCAGCTTCGGAGCAATCAACCCCGCGCCGGAACCGGTCAGGAAGATGCGATCCTTGCCGGCCGTCACACCGCATTCCGATTCCATGCGCGCAAGAAAGGTCAGCACCATCTCGGCTTGCCGGGTGCCGTGCCTCTGATAGTCCTGCCAGAGGATTGCACCATCCTCGGCTGCCACGATCGCCTTTACTGTGGTGGATCCGACGTCCAATCCAACGATTTTAGTTTTATGCATGCCTGCCATTCGCCAGATGCATCACCAGGTTCGCGGCAGTGCCGGCAAATCCGTAATGCGGAATCCGGTAGGTTGCGCGCTTCAATTCGGGACGGGCAGCGATAGCCTCGCGCAGGCCGGCTTCAGTGAAACCGGTACGTTCAAGAGCTTCCTCATATTCGTGCTGCGCACGTTTCTTTGCTTCAGTAAGTATCATCTGACAGCGTGATAATGCATGCACCTCCGCATCCCCCTTGATTTCCAGAGGTGCATAAAGCAGATCCGGATAGCGGCCGATAACCGCCGCCATCGCACCGACGCTCATGGTGTTCGGCATGCAAGAATAAGGGGAAAGCTCGCAAATCATGTGCGCTTTCTTGTGGTGATAAGCCCACAGCGCCTTGCCGATCAGCATATCACCCTCGCCGCCGTTCATGCGGCTATGGTAGTAAGGTTCGGCTAGCCGGCGAAGCTCGTATTGATCCATCATCTCATGGGGCACGTCACCCAGAGCGCGTCGCATCCTGGAGTAGGTTTTGCGCAGTACCCATTGTTTGATGCGAACATTGAGAAGATCCATGCGCGCATTACGGGAAATGCCGATATGATCCTCGGCATTCTGCTCGGTCAGGCGCCACAGGTAATCGATCCAGATTGAAATTGACGCCGGGTAAACTTCAGCGCCTTCCGTCTCGAGCCAGTGATGGATATTGTAGTTTGCTTCACCCTCGGTTGTCTGAAGATAAAATTCACCAGTGAGCTTTACAACGGGCTTCACTCGCAGGCGGTCAACCTCGATCTGGTCAAAGCGCCGGCGTATCTCGCGCATTACTTCTGCGAAATAGCCTGTGAAGAAATACCATGCCAGTGCGCCAATTTTTTTGCTTCGATCAGGGCGATTACGAAAGGCCTCATAAAGATATTCGACTGCCTCACGGCTGACCCTGTCAGTCTCCCCTGGGTGGGTTTCATAGGGTCGTATCTGATATTCCATATCCAGGATCAAATCGGTCAGAACCAGCGCCCAGAGCAAGCTGAGCATGAACGGTATGCCTAGGTCGAGCCCCCCGCCCGGCAAGGGTTCCTGGTCGAGTTTTTCCTGCTCGAACATGTACAACCTGAACGATTCCATGCCGATGTTCCGGAGCGCGAGTTCATAGCTATGATGATACTGGCCGAAGCGGCACGAGCCGCAGGCGCCTGCCGTAAGGTGCACATACCGGCTTGCGACCTCTTCTGCGCCAATGCGCTTTGCTTCGCGGCGGAGAAAATTGGCAAGCGCGCCGGTTGTAAAACTGGTGGGGCAACACTGGCCGATGTCGGCGATCTCGCGCCCGGTCAGCAGATCCTCGCGGGTCGCGGCAGGGAGCGTCTGTACTTTGTAGCCGAAATTCTCCATCGCCCCCTGGATGACCCGTTCAGCCCGCCAATGCAGGCCGCCAAAGAGGATCGTCGTATGCTCGCGCTCTTCTGGCGTGAATGGGCGCGGTCGGTAGGCGCGAAAGTGCCCATCAGTATTTTCAGCTTTTTCTGTCAGTGGGGGAGGCGCCACAAAATGCGCCTTGCTATCACCGTGAACTTCTGTCTCGACAGCCACCCTGAGTCCATGCAGTGACTTGAAATGCCTGATTTTCGTTTCGGGTGCGTTCATAAGTATTGCCTTTTAGCTCACTTTTAAATACCCAGTTTTTTACTGTAACAGATTTTATACGCGCGCTTCAATGTTGCACTTACCGAAAATATATGCATGTCCCTGCACAAAACTTCCGGATAAAAAACCCTGCCGCTTAGCAGCCATGGGTCGGTTGTTTACAACAGCATGCCTCGCACGCTTATCATTCCTGACACTCATCTTCAACAGGCTGATTCATGGAGCAGCCTGTTGAATAAAACGCGCATCGGGGTAGGGATCGCCGCGCGCAATGCCGCATCAAGATCCAGCCAGACTTTGTCGAAATGCATTTCTTCCTCAGGCTTATAAGGCAGTCGCATCAGCACGGGTGCGATATGTAATCTGAAATGTGTAAAGGTGTGGGTGAAAGGCGAAAGCGCTTCATGCTCATCCGCAAAATCAGCCGCTTCCCCGCTTTCAACAGCCATGCGCCTTCTATTTCCCCCAATCGACCCCATGCCGTTGCGCTGCATATACTCTGTCACGGCGCTCTGTCCATTGTCCAGTTGTGGCGGACACCACATGCTGCCCCAGATACCTCTGCTGCAGCGTTTCTCCAGCAGGATATCGTTGCCGTGCATCAACAACAGGAAAGTGGCGCGTCTTTCAGGCAACTTCTTTCGCGGGCGCGCTGCAGGCAGCTCATGCACGCGGCCGGTCTGACTGGCAACACATCCGGAATGCACGGCGCACTCGCTACACTTTGGTTGTTTGCGCGTACAGATCGTCGCGCCCATATCCATCAGCGCTTGGGTATAGGTAGCGACATCTGTCAACGGCAGCAATGCTTCGGCTTCCTGCCACAAGCGCCTCTCAACTTTATTGTCGCCGTGCCAGCCGCTTATACCGCAATAGCGCGCCAGCAAGCGCCTGACATTGCCATCCAGTATCGCGTGGCGTTCATGCCAGACAAGAGCACAGATTGCGGCGGCCGTGGATCGCCCGATACCGGGCAGATCGAGTATCTGTTCATACCGGCGCGGGAATCTGCCCTGATATTTTTCCATGATCTGTCGCGCGGTTGCGTGCAGATTGCGCCCGCGCGCATAGTAACCCAGGCCGCTCCAATGCTGCAGTACCTGATCCTCGCTCGCTGCCGCAAGCGCGGCGATAGTCGGAAATGAGGCAATGAACCGCCGGTAATAGGGAATGACTGTAGCAACTTGTGTCTGTTGCAACATGACTTCTGACAGCCAGACACCGTAGGCATCGGCACCCTGCCATGGCAACCCATGGCGGCCATGCCTGCGTTGCCAAAGGATTAGCCGGGTGGCGAAATCACTCATGCCTGTACCTTTATTTGCAGACCCGCAACCTAGATTCTGGCAAGCCTATCTGAACAACCCTTTCAGCTTGCTTTTCAGCTGTTCCTTTGCCTTGGTTTTGACTTCTTCTTTCTTGGATTCGACCTTGGCTTTGGCTTTCTGCTTGGCAACATCGCGGACCATCGCGCCATAGTCCACCTTGTACTTGAGGTCCGCAAACGGGCCGCTCAGATAAACCGGCAACGTGGCTGTACCGCCGCCTTCAGTCCTGGACAAGGTTACTTTGGTCGTATAGTTCAGGCTGTCATTGCCGATATCGATGTCGCCATTGCCCGTAATCATCAGAAGTGGCGCCTTCACGATCAGATCGTCGTTATGTGCCACGCCGTCGTTTACCTTGAAACTGGCCTTAAATTCACTGAACCTGGTCTTCTCGTCCTTGCTTACGCCCATGATTTCCATCGTGTTGCTCTTGCCCAGTGACTGAACACTCTGTACCAACTTGGGCAAATCTATGCCCTTGATCGCGCCATTCTTCAGGTTTACCGCCATATTGCCGCCCAGCACTTTTTTCAGTGCGCTTACCTTGTTGCCTTTTGTGGCGAGATCAAGCGCGATATTGCCCCTGCCCTCTATAATATCGAGGTCTGCCACATCCTTAAGCAGCGGAGCGATATTGACGCCTGCAAGTTTGCCGCTGACGGTAAATGCCGGCACATCCGGTGCCGCATTCACGGAAGCATTGAGTTTGGCGCTCCCCTGGTAAAGTTTCAACGCCAGCGGATTGACGTTCACCTTGCCTTCATGTGCCTTGATGTCGACGCGCAGTTGTGATGCCTTGATGTTGGCCGCTTTCAGCGCGCCCACACGCAGGCTACCGTCCAGCTTAAGCTTGCGCAAGGCAGTCAGGTCGAATGGCTGCTCGGGCTCTTTCTTGGCCGTAGTCTCTGCAGCGGGTGCCGTTTTCGGCAAATACAGGTCTGCATCGAACTGATCCACATTCACATCGAAATCGATTGCCGGCGCGGCAAAACCGCTAACACCGGCTTTGATTCTGACCTTGCTTTGCAGCAAGCCGCCCGCCAGATTGGCCCGCACGGTTTCTTTCAGCCCGTCAAGCTGCACACTGCCTTTCATCTCACTGCTCACGGATTTATTCGGCAACTTTTCGCCCGTTGCATCCACCGCCACGCTGAGATCACTCAAATTGACTTGCTGTTTTTTGATGTTTGCAAAAACCGGGGAGCTGAGCTTCACCTTGAACGCCTGCTCGGGTTGTTTAACATCCAGATCCAGAGCTAGTGCGCTGAGCTTGATGGAATCCATATCACCTTCCACACCCGGCAGGGACAGCCCGGCAATAAGATGACCGAACGATGCATCCAGCTTGGCATTCAACACAAGTTTGTCGCCGGAATATTTGTCTTTTGCGTAATTCAACGCCGGAGCATCCAGCTTGACTTCGAATTTATCCTTTGCTTTCATGCCACTAGCTTCCAGCAATAGTTTTGCCGCGCCGAATTCCTGCGCGGTCAGGTCGGCACTGATGTCTCCGCTGGCCTTCAAATCCATGCCGCTGATATCCAGGACAGAGCCTTTGGTTATCAGTTCCATGCTGAGCAGCCGGTATATTTGCCTGTCCAGGTCAAATGTCAGCACGGACTTGAATTGCACCGTGGCATCCAGTTTGGGCTGGTTGGCCTGGACTCCTGCAGAAATGACGACATGGCTCGGCACACCAATTGCGATACGCCCGGTCTTGAGATCCAGATCCCTGGCGGCATATTGTGCCTCTGCCCCTTCATCGCGATAGGTCAGATTTGCTTTTTTTAGAGATATGGATGCGATATTGAATTTTACCGGCTGGCTGACTCCCTTATCGTCTTCCTCCTTCTGCGATTCATCCTTTGAAAGCAGGTCATCAATATTGGTCGTGCCATCCCTGTGCTTGACCAAGGTAGCGTTCAATCCGCTCACCACCACTTCGTTCACTACCACTTGTTTGCGCAACAAGGGCATGAACGCAAGAGAAACGCGTGCAGCTTCTATCGCCGCAAATTCCTCTGGTCTTTTGAATTCGGACAGGGATACCTTACCCAGTTTGACACCGATATTGGGATAGAACGACAGTTTGATGTCTCCATCCATTCGCAGGTCGCGTTGTTTGCTGTCTTTTACCGCCTGAATGATCTGTGGTTTGTAATCGTTGGGGTTGAAGGTAACCACCACATAGATGATGCCCACAACCACGATGGCAGCCACTGCACCGGCTCCCAGCAAACCGTACTTGAAGATTTTCTTCATGCCTGTTCCACGAAATAACACAGGGGCGGATTATAGCGTATGGAAGCAGCCAGCAAACCGGCCAGGGCGCACGGAAAGGTGCAAGCCATCCGTTACACCCTGTATGCTAAATCACTTTAGAGTAGCGCGCGTGTTCGGTACGAGTGCGCAGATACTTGTCGAATACCATGCAGATGTTACGGATCAGCATGCGGCCCTTAGGGGTAACCTCGACCCATTGCTGCGATAACTCCAGCAGCCCCTCGCGCTCGTATTCACGCAGCTCCTCCATTTCGGTCGCGAAGTACTGGTCAAAGTCAATCAAGTAGGCGATATTGAACGATTCCTTTGAAATCTCGAAGTGACACATCAGCGCCTGAATGATGGCGCGACGCACCAGGTCATCAGCGTTCAACTCCAGGCCGCGCATGATTGGCAGCTCACCCCGGTCCAGCGCATCGTAATAGTCTTCCAGCTCACGGAAATTCTGGCTGTAGGTCGGGCCGATCTTGCCGATGGCGCTGACACCCAGAGCCACAAGGTCGCAATCGGAATGCGTCGAATAACCCTGGAAATTACGGTGCAACCTGCCCTGACGCTGCGCCACAGCAAGTTCATCCTCAGGCTTGGCGAAATGATCCATGCCGATGTACACATAGCCTGCGCCAGTCAATTTGCTCACCGCCATACTGAGGATATCCAGCTTGACCTGTGGCGCCGGCAGATCTTCTTCGTGGATGCGCCGCTGCGGCTTGAAAACAGTCGGCATATGCGCGTAATTGTAGATCGACAGGCGATCCGGGTCGGCAGCGATGATCTTGTCCAGCGTCACGCCGAATCCTTCAAGGGTCTGTTTCGGCAGACCATAGATCAAGTCAATGCTGACCGATTTGAAGCCGTTGGCACGTGCAGCCCGGATAATACGCAGGGTCTCCTCCTCGCTCTGGATGCGATTCACCGCGCGCTGAACCTCGGCATCGAAGTCCTGCACGCCGATACTGATGCGGTTGAAACCCTCCTTGCCGAGCAGCGCGATAGTCTCGTCGCTCACTTTACGCGGATCGATCTCGATGGAATATTCGCCATCTTCCACCAGTTTGAAATACTGGCGTATCGCCGCCATGATCTGGCGTATCTCGTCATCGCTCATGAATGTCGGCGTGCCACCACCAAAATGCAATTGTTCGACAACCTGTTTTGGACCGAGCAATTCTGCCTGCATCTCCATTTCCCTGACCAGATAACGCACATATTCGGCGGACTGGCTGCGATCCTTGGTAATCACCTTGTTGCAGGCACAATAGAAGCACAGCGTGTTGCAGAATGGGATATGGATATACAGCGACAACGGGCGAGAGATGCCACCGATTTCCCGTTTTGCCACCCACTCCCTGTAGCTTTCGGCATTGAAAGCCTCGATGAACCGGTCCGCAGTTGGATAGGAAGTGTAGCGCGGTCCATTTTTGTCCAGCCTGCGTATCAACTCCAGATCTACCACCAGTTGATTGACTGGCTCGCCCATAGAATACCCCCACAAAAAAGGGGTGCATTATGCCAGTTTGAGTGCCATAACCGGTTTGATATATGTCAAAATTCATGCCATATTTGGTAACCTGAAAGCGGCAACGCAGGGCCCGTCCTAATAGCTCGCCGCTCACCATCCATAAGGGTATGCGCAACATGCAACGACCGGTTTCGCCTTCACGCCTCAAAATAGCGTGCTGCAATTGCAATTTGCGCGAGCTTTGCCTGCCTGTCGACCTGAGCGATGAAGAGATGCAGCAAGTGGACGAACTGTGCCGCATCAAGCGTGGCTTCGCTCACGGCGATTATCTATACCGGAGCGGCGATAAATTCCAGTCGCTGTATGCCATTCACAGCGGTTCTTTCAAGACCCAGGTTTTGCACGAAGACGGTCGCGAACAGGTAACAGGCTTTCAGATGGCCGGGGAAATTATCGGGCTGGACGCGATCTGCACCGATCAACATACCTGCGAAGCTGTAGCGCTGGAAAATAGCGAGGTATGCGAACTGCCGTTCAACAGGCTGGAGGCATTGAGTCGCGAATTACCCAGCCTGCAACGGCACCTGCACAAGATAATGAGTCGCGAGATCGTTCGCGACCAGGGCATCATGCTGCTGTTAGGATCGATGCGTGCCGAAGAGCGGCTGGCCGCATTCCTTCTCAACAAGTCACAACGTTTGGCCGCACGCGGTTTGTCACCCACACGGATCAAGCTGCGCATGTCACGCCAGGAGATCGGCAGTTATCTGGGATTGAAGCTGGAAACCGTCAGCCGTTCATTCTCGAATTTTCAGGAGAACGGACTGATCAGCGTCAAAGCACGTTCAGTGGAATTGCTGGATCTGCCCGGCTTGCATGCGTTAGTCGGCAAGCAGCAGTAAATCCGCTGTATCTGCAGTGTATATTTAATTCTTCAGACAACTCGAAACTCAGACTATATCCATGCATCAACAGTTCAACGTTTCAGCCGAAGAGTGCAAGCGCGCCAAGTGGCCGCACGAAATCTTTCTCATCAACCTGATCTTCAACCATATCCTTATATTCTGTGCGACGGTTGCGGTTATTGGCTCTTTTCCGCTGCTACCGGCACTGGTCCCGGCCATTTCGTTTGCCATCATCGGCTACATTCTCCTTAAGGCCAGACGAATAGCCGCAAGCAAAGAGTCATGGTTCATCAAGGCGCACTGGCAAATCGGCGCGAGGCGAAACCGCCTTTTCATGCTGCTGCTGACCGCGACCTGCATCATCTCAGTCGGCGGTTTAGGGTTATCCAAAATGCTGGGGTGGGGGAAAATCTCCACTATTGCCTTGATCGGTGGTGTGGGGTTACTGCCATTTATGGTGGTATTGCTGGTGCTGATCGTTCTCGGCAACGAATCGCTGTTCATGGCCAGCCACGGCAAATTGCCGAAGAGCTTTGCAACGCAAAACACGGGAGCGCAACCCAGCCCATCCGGCACTCCTCAAGAATGAACACGGAACGCAAAATCTACTGGGGCATCGGTATTATTTCCATCCTGGTTTTTGCAGGTTCGTTTTTCGCTCCAGGAAAACCCGAAGACAGCAGTGCCCTTCCCTGGCATATCGAACATCTTTCACCGGGTGTGACGCGCGTCTTCGGTTTGACGCTTGGTCTCAGTACCACCAACGATGCCGAACAGCGTTTCGGGGAAGAAGCCAAACCCAGCCTGTTCAAATCACCCGAGGGGAGCCTGGTCGCCGAGATGTTTTTCGAGCAGGTAGTTCTGGCTGGCTTAAAATCCAGAATCGTCGCAACCGTTGCGGTTCCTGAGGCAGAGCTACACGCCATGTACGAACGAGGTTTGCGCATGAGCAGCACCGCCAGCGGGAAAAAAATCACACTTACTTCAGAAGATGCCGCCACAGTGCGCGCATTACCGATTGCCGGCTTGACCTATATGCCGGCGGTTCGCATCAGCGAGGACATCTTCAGCAAACGGTTCGGCCAGCCAACGCAGCGCATCAAGGAGAAAAAAAGCGGCGCAATCCACTGGCTGTATCCCCACAACGGCCTGGATATCACATTGGGTGGCGAGGAAAAACCCGTACTGCAATACGTCCCGCCTAAAGATTTCGACAAGCTGGTTGCACCCCTGCTGAAACACGGAGAAATTATCAAATGAATTGATGCTTGTCTAAACGCGTTGAGCGTTTTCAGTTATTACGATTCAAGCCAGATTTGTGGAAAATTCTTATCTTACAAGCCAGAAGCTGTCAGACATGCTGCAATTACAAAAAGCTATGCCTGCGCCTTTGGTTTTCTGCCGGGGCCAACAGGAGGAATATATCCTGCCACACGATAAAGCATCCCTTCGCTTCTTTTGCCTTTTTCATATCGCACCAAATGACACATGATCACTTCGTTGTTGGCAATCAGGCTTGTCACACCGGCGCGCACTTTTGCGAGCGAGATGCCCGTATCTTTGGCAATTTCAGAATCAAGCCGTTCTCCGTGCTCTTTTAGGTATTGCAGGATCTCTTGCAACTGAAATACTCCTTATGCACCAATAAACATGCAAACGGCGGGTGGTTGGAAAAATCACCGCATCAAGGGCAGACTTTAACAGAAACACCTCGCTAACGTTCTCACAATTGGCCATTTTTCTGTTGCGCAAAGAGACGCTTTATTGCCGGCAATCACATCACCATGTTTTAAAAGGGATAATGTGCACGATCTTGCAAAACCTGCGCTCTGAAACAGGGAGCCTGTAAAATATTGCTTTTCTACTTTCCTGTAGCTATGCTGGACACTCGGTTTTATTATTAGCAGAGCCATGTTTTTAAGCGATACAACGCTTTGATTGCGCATCTGCCTTCAACACAATAACTTATATCATGCTTACCGCAGAACAAAACACACTTGGTCAATTGAACGCAAACCCCGACCCCTTGAACCCCGTAAAAGACGTTGGAGACTACAAGATTGTCCGTCTTCTCGGAAGCGGCGCAACCAGCAATGTTTACATGGGCGTGCACAAGACGACCATGAAGCTTGTCGCCATCAAGAAGATCCGCCCCGAATGCACCATCGGCGTCCAGCATAAGATGTTCGCCATCGAGGCTTCGCTCTGCGGAAAATTGCAGCATCCGAACATCGTCGCACTTTACGAGGCAAGCAGCGGAGATGTTAATAATTCCTATATCGTCATGGAATATGTGGAGGGAGAATCTCTGGAGGGTTATGCCACTCCAGACAGGCTTTTGCCCGTAAGGACCGTGCTGGACATCATCAGACAAGCTGCCGAAGCACTAAATTATGCTTTCCAGATGGGCGTGATTCACCGCGATGTCAAACCGGCCAATATGCTGATGACCGAAGATGGCCAGATAAAACTGACCGATTTCGGGTGTGCCTTGCTCTACGATTCGGAAATGACACAAATAACCGGGGCGGGCAGCCTGAGCTATATGTCACCAGAGCAGATCTCCGGGATTGCGCTGAACCACCAGTCCGACATCTACTCGCTGGGTGCGGTGCTCTACCAATTGCTTACCGGGCACAGCACCTTCAACGCGACCGATAATTTTTCGGCGATACACCAGATCACCAGCCATCCGCACATCCCGATCGAAACGCGCCGGGTAGACCTCCCGAAAGAACTGTGCCGCATTGTCGACCACTCGCTGCAAAAGAACATTGCAGACCGCTATCAGGACTGGAAGGAATTCCTCAGTGATTTGTATGCAGCCTCCGGGATCATCAGGGATACCGGCCCGGCTGAGGAGCAGACTCGTTTCGAATTGATGAGCCATTGCAGCTTCTTCAAGGACTTTCTTACCGTAGAGATATGGGAAGTTCTACGCGCCTCACAATGGCGCACATTTGCGAACAACGAGCAACTCATCAAAGAAGGCGAGCACGGATTCTCCTTTTTTATCTTGCTGAAAGGCAATGTCGTTGTATCAAAAAAACAGCGGATGCTCAATGTGATCAATGCCGGAGACTGCGTCGGGGAAAACGCCTGCCTGTACAAAGGCAGCCCGATCCGGGGGGCAACCGTCACAGCCCAGGGAGAAACCATTGCTCTGGAAATTTCAAAAAGCCAACTGGAGAATTTTTCAAAAGAAGTATGCCTGCGCATGGACCGCGCCTTTCTCCGTTCCCTGAACGACAAGCTCGCCGTATCCAATTCGCGCGTGCTGCAACTGATGGGGATTTAGTAAAGCGTTTTATTGTCGCAAATGCGTCAACAATAACAAAAAGGCGCAAGCTTCCTCTCTAGCCTGACCTACACTTCGCCCGGTTTTGACCCTGTATCTTTCTCGACCTTCTTTCCACTTCCATCGGGAATTCCCATCATCTCCTCGTCATCATCCATCAATATCCGGCTGGCGTTGCCCTCCATATCCTCATACTGCCCCCTTTTCACCGCCCAGATCAGCACAACGAGAAAAATCAGCCCGAAAAAAAGCATCCCCGGGATCAAGCTGTAAATGACTTCCAAGGCGACCTCCCGTAGTTACTTGAATAAAGTTCGTATACGTGCTGCATTGCCGATCACCGTCAGTGAGCTGATCGGCATCGTGATTGCGGCAACCAGCGGGCTGACTTTGGCCATCATCGCCAGCGGCACCATGATTGCGTTATACACGAAGGACAATCCGATGTTCTGCTTTATTGTGCGCAACGTGCGGCGAGACAGCAAGGTCGCCAGGCGCACCTTGTTCAGCTCGTTATGCATCAGCACGATATCGGCACAATCGACTGATACATCCGTGCCTGATCCGAGTGCGATACCGACATCGGCGCGGATCAGCGCAGGTGCATCGTTCACGCCATCGCCGACCATCGCCACAACCGCTCCTTTTTGCTGCAGTCGCCGGATCACCTGATCCTTGTCCTGCGGCAGCACTTCGGCAATGACCTCCATGCCGCCAAGTTGTCGTGCAATCGCCTCGGCAACAGGCCGGCGGTCGCCGGTTAGTAAGGTCATTGCAATGCCTGCCGCTCGCAGTTCGTTGACCAATTGCTGAGCATCGCCGCGTAACTTGTCTGCCAGAGCAAATATTGCCACATGCTTCCCGTCAACCGACATGTGCACACAGCTCACAGCCTGCGCCTCCAGTTCGCATGAATGCAGTTGCAGTTCGTCATCGAGCACAACGCCACGGTGCGCCAGCCATTCGGCGCTACCCAGCAATATCGTTCCACCCGCAACCCCCGCCTCCACGCCAAGGCCAGCAGTTGCATAGAATCCGGTCACATCAATGTCGTGATAATCCAGGTGCCGGCTTGCTGCCTCAGCGGTGATCGCCTTGGCTACACTATGTTCGCTATAGCGCTCCACTGCTGCCGCGCTACGCAAAATCTCCTGCACCGTGGAGCCTGATGCTACGTGCAACTGTGCAACATTCATTTTCCCCTCGGTCAACGTGCCGGTCTTGTCGAACACGAAATGATCCACCCTTGAAAGAGTTTCCAGCACCAAACCGTTCTTGATCAGGATACCATGCTTTGCGCCCAGCCCGGAGGCGACCGCGATCGACATCGGCGTCGCCATCCCCAGCGCGCATGGACAGGTAATGATCAGTACTGAAGTGGCCGCCATCAGCGCAATCTCGAAATCCGTTGCATTCCAGATGAAAAAAGTGACCGTCGCACAGATCAGCGTAATCAGTACGAACCACGGCACAATGGTGTCGGCAATACGCTGGATCGGCGCCTTGGAGGACTGCGCCTCCTCGACCAGCCGGATGATCTTCGCCAGCGTGGTGTCTTGCATCGTCGCGAGCACTTCAACCAACAAAGCGCCATTGGTGTTCACCGTCCCCGCTGAAACCTGCGCACCAACAGACTTGCTCACCGGCACGGATTCGCCGCTCAGCATCGACTCGTCCACTGCGCTGTGCCCTTCGAGCACGATGCCGTCCACCGGCACCTGATAGCCAGGTTTGATCAGCACATGGTCGCCGACCTTGACGCCGCGTATCGGCGTCATCTGCTCCTGATTATCGTGCATCACAATCGCCACACGCGGTTGCAGGTCCATCAGGCGTTTTGTCGCGGAAATCGCCTGGTGACGAAACATGCCCTCCAGGTAACGGCCAATCAATATTATGAAAATCAGATTCGTGACGGTATCGAAATATACCTCGCCGATCTTGCTGGCGCTGGCGGTGACATAGAGCGAATAGACGTAGGTGACGGAGAGACCGATCGCAATCGGCATATCCATCGTCAGGCGGCCGCCGCGCAGGCCACCGAACGCGCCGCGATAGAACGGGTAGCCCGCATACAGCAGCGTCGGCGTTGCCAGCGCCAGCCCGATCCAGTGGAAAAATTCGCGGAACTCGTCACGGTTCGCGCCGCTGTAGAGCGCGATGGAAATCCACAGCATGTTCATCATCGCGAACCCAGCGAAGAACAGCCGGTAGAGCATCGCGCGGTTGGCCTTCTTGATGATCCCTTCGGCGCTTTCCGGGTCGTAGGGCACGGCGGAGTAGCCGATCTTCGCGAGCGCGCGGATCACGTCGGACAGTTTGCAGCGGCTGTTGTCCCAGCGCAGATGCAGCCGCTTCGCGGCCAGGTTGACGTTGGCCGACTGCACGCCGGGCACGCGCTGCAAGCCGCGCTCGATCAGCCACACGCACGCGGCGCAGTGGATACCCTCGACCAGCAGATGGATGTCGCGCACCTCGCCTGAGCAAGTGGTGAACTCCTGCTGCACCTCGTCGAAGTCGTAGATCTCGATGTCCTTGGGCGGCTCCGGCGGCGGGCCGAGCAGCGCGCCCTCCGGCGTGCGCTGGTAATAGCCTTGCAGCCCAGCCTCATGAATCGCGGTGCATACCGACTGGCAGCCGAAACAGCAGAAGCGCCGCTCCGCACCGTCAAGCTGGGCGCGATAGTCCGCCTCGGGGGGGATGGGGAGGCCGCAATGGAAGCAGTGGTTGTTCAAGGGTTAGAGAGGCAAGGAGGGCTAATCAATCGTGTCTAACCCTATTGATTTTCGAGCTTATCCATTATGTCCATATCTCACCCCCAAAGAAAATATATTGATACAAATTGAGCCAAAATCAAATGCAGCGCATTTACAAGCTGCCCCACTTTCCCATCACCAGCCAAGTCGTATTGGCGAAGGCGGATATAAAACAGAAACTGTATTAGTGGCATAACCGACCAAAATGGCCAGTGTTTCCCAGTTTGATTGCTTATGCCGCCAATATCGCAACCGAGCAAAGCCCATAAAAATAGAAACAAGGAAACGGTTGAACAGAAGAACATTACCTTCCCATCCCATCGTCGCCATGCCTCTGACAATACATCAGAAATATTTTTATATTCGTTTATCATGCCCCCCCTGTCCCCCTTGTTAGAGACAACCAAACTAAAGGGGGTCAGCATGAGCTGACCCGATTGATCCAGCGTGTCTTGTTATATTGCCCGATAACAAGAACCCTGCGCAATTATCTAAACCGTATCGCGCCTCTCGAAACCTGCAAAGGTACCCTGCGCTTCTTCGACCTCCACCCGCTCGATCCGCGATCTGCCGTTGCCGACGCGGCACCAGGCGATCAGCGTTTCGACGGCGCTCGCGTCGCCATACAGCATGGCTTCCACCGAGCCATCGCGGCGGTTTCGCACCCATCCCGCGACTCCGAGCGATTCCGCCTGCTGGCGCAGCGAATCGCGGAAGAACACGCCTTGCACCAGGCCGTATATCCGCAAATGGCGGGTGATTTTCATGCCGGTCACCTGTTAGCCTCTTACCCGTCAAATGATGTTAAAACATGACAAACATTGCTCACGCGGAGGCGCGGAGAAGCACGCTTCATGCTCGCTTTGTTTTCCTCCGCGTTTCCGCGCCTCCGCGTGAAAACGTTTTATTAGCATCGTCCCGACCACCTTTGGATTCAATGTCACGGCGCGGCGGCGACCATGAATCTATCGGTGCCAACCTCGAATATTTCTGTGCCGCGTTTGACGCGGATTCGCAACTCCCAGTAGCCTTTGAGCGGAAAGCTGATATATCCCTGGTAGTTGCCTGGCGATACCTCGCTGAATGTCGTGCTGAAGTCCTTGCTTTCATCCGACGCACGATAAGCTGACACCTCCACCGTTCCATCGACCGGCACTCCTTCACGATCCACCACACTTATTTCATATCCTGCCGGCGAGCCCATTACGACAGCTTTTGGCTGCTTGAGGGTTGCCTTCCACGCGAGCGCTTTTTGTCCCTGCAGATCACTCACTACCGCGGCATTTGATTTCCGGTCACGGGTGTTGTAATCCCGATCCACCAGGGTAGAACGATTATGCGTTGCAAGCCAGATAAATGTGCCGTTCACCCCCAACACGAGGATAATCAGTCCGATCATGCCAAGCAGCCAGGGGTTACGCAGTCCTTTCTTGTTTTCCTGTGAAATCATGTTTTGCTCACACCAAAAATTGCATCATCAGGGTTTGGGACCATTGAATTTTGTCTTGTATTCCGCGGCGATTACCGGATCATCAACGCTCTGGATGCGAAACTCTATCGGTGTCACTTCCCGCTTGATATTTTCTCCGGGTGCCCTGACGAATATGGTAAAGGAAGTTCCACGCCCGTGATGTGTAAACAAAGGCTTTTCAGCACCAATAATCTTCTGACCATTGATGCCACCTTCTGCTGATACCGATACATAGAGATCCTTGCCGGTCTTGTTGAGCACCTTGAATTCATATTTATTCTGAATCGATCCGTCGCTCATTCGTACAAACAAGGGCTGGCGCTCTGGAACAACCTTGAGCGTCATCGAACCCAGATGGGTCAAGCCGTATACGATTCCGGAAAATGCAATCAGGATGATGCCGATGTACACCCATGTGCGGGGATGCTGATACATCTTTTTGACGGGCTTCCCCTCAAGCTCGTCAAGAGAGGCATAACGGATCAATCCATGCGGCTTGTTAACCTTATCCATGATGGAATTACAGGCATCCAGGCAAAGGCCGCAAGTGATACAACCGAGCTGCTGTCCGTCGCGAATATCAACTCCGGTCGGGCAAACCTGGACACACTGGTAGCAGTCGATACAGTCTCCTTGCGCGGAAATGCCCTCACTTCCCGGCTTGCGGTGCAGCTTGCCGCGCGGCTCGCCACGTCTATAGTCATAAGTGGGTAATATCGTTTGCGAATCGGTCATGACCCCCTGGATTCTGGCGTATGGGCACATCCACATGCAGACTTGTTCGCGCAACAGTCCGGCCATGAGGTAAGTGCTGGCAAATATGGTAATCAGCGTGACCCAACCGACCAGTGGCAAATCAAAATGAACCAGCTTATCCCAGTACCAGAAAGCATCCACAAACCAGATTGAAAAACTTATGCCGGTAAGCAGTGCGATTACCGCCCAGATGAAATGCTTGATGAGTTTTTTGCGTATCTTTTCCAGGTTCCATGGAGCAGCATCCAGTTTGCGCCGGGCGGTTGGCGATCCTTCGATCTTGTCTTCAACCCAGACAAGCCAGTCGGTCCATGCGGTCTGAAAGCAGAAATATCCGCAGAACACACGCGATGCCACCGAGGTCACTGCAAACAAGGCCATTGCCAATAACAACAACAACAGCGACAACATCCAGATATCCTGCGGGAGTACCATCAGGTTGAAAAAGTGAAACTGGCGGTGCTCAATGTCGAACAGTATGGCTTGCCTGCCGTTCCAGCGCAGATAAGGAACCAGAAAAAATAACAGGTAAAGCGATTGCGTGTAGTTCTTGATGGTTCGGAAGAAACCCGGCATGCGCTTGGCATGAACGGTTTTATCTCCCGTATTGACATTCCAGTGCTCAAGTTCCTGATAAATCCCGGTGACTGAGCCAATTTCCTTTGGCAATGATTCTTTACTCACGCACTCGCTCCTGAAAGGCCAGCAAATTATTGCTGGGTGCAGCTATCACACATACACAGATGGTTATTGTAACCAATATTCACCCACCCCTGATTCAAAAGCCGCCCTTTCTTCAAAGTAAAAAAGGAGGGGGCGTTACTCCCCTCCCTTCTCACACAAGCCAAAAACTTACTCGCCCATATCGCCCCTGGTGGCATTCCTGAATATCATGTAAAGCAGCCACGACATCACAGCAAAGGCTCCCATCACACAAATGATCACCCCCCAGAATACAGCATCCTGATTCACTCCAAATCCTCCCTCATTTAAAGTTCTGCAACGTTCTGTGACTTGGCAGAAAAATTACTTTGCAGCTTTTACCGCCGGCTCTGCCGGGGCATCTGCTTGCCCGCCTCCAAACATGTACACATACACCGCCAGTTTTTTAAGCTCGGCGTCACTTAATTTCCCCGCTTCCTTGAAGCTGGGCATGACCGCAATGCGGCCCTGCGGGTCACCCGCATTGACGCCAAATGCTATGGTTTTCTTGATACCTTCGACAGAGCCGTCAAAACGCCAGATTTTATCGGTCAGATTGGCCGAACCCATCGCCTGGATACCCTTGCCATCTTCGCCATGGCAAGCAGAACATCCTTTTTCAGAAAACAACGGTGTTGAGGTGGGCTGGCTTTTCGCAATTGCGCTGGCCAGCGTATCGATCTCGGCAGCTGACAACATATCCTTATGCGGCATCATCACTCCTTGACGTCCGCCAACGATGGTTTCATGGATATTGTCGATCTTCCCTCCATAAAGCCAGTCATCGTCGTTCAGGATAGGTGCGAACAGGCCCTGTTTGTCGTGGGTGCCAATGCCGTTCTGACCGTGGCACGCAGCACAGTTGTCGCCAAACAGAACTTTCCCGGAGCGCTTGACATACTCTGACAATTCCTTGTCCGCAAGTATCGCGGCGGGAGTCATATCTTTGAGTTTAGCCTCAAATTTACCACGCACTGCCTCCACTTCCCCTTCGTCAGCTTCCATTTCCTTGATAGCAGTCCAGCCCGCCACCCCTTTTGTAAATCCGCCAGATGTCGCAAATGGGATGGCGGGGTAATAAATCCAGTACACCACGCAAAACAATGCGCTGGCAGTCAAGCCAAGCATCCACCACTTGGGAGGCTGGTTGGTAAGGTCCGCCAGATCGTCGTCCCACACATGACCGGTAGTTGGCGTCTCTGATACATCGTGTTTTTCACTCATGATTTTTCTCCCATATTGATATGGTCTTCGTCGTCCAGTGCCATGCTGCGCTGTGACTCAAAAATTTCCTTGTTAGACGGGCGGAACACCATGAAATAAACCACCACCATACCGATAAATGCGACCAGGGAGAGAAATACTCCGATCCAGTCATTCACCGACATGGCGGTAACGTCCATGCCAAGGTATCCCAGGAACTCAGTCACGGTAGTTCACGCCTTCCTCGAATTTGATGTGATTACCCAAACCTTGCAGAAAGGCAATCAACGCATCAAGGTCTGTCTTTCCTTCCAGCTGTGCTTTCGCACCGTTGATGTAATCATCCGTGTAGATGGTTTTAGGCACCGGGTTGAATGGCATCATTGTCATGACCTTCATGGTTTTCACGGTTCCATCTGCATTCACCGGCATTTTTTCCAGCCAGTAGTAATTGGGCATGACGGATTCGGGCACGACATCGCGGGGATATCTCAAATGGCGGCGATGCCATTCGTCCGAATATTTGCCTCCAACTCGCGCCAAATCCGGGCCAGTACGCTTTGAGCCCCACTGATAGGTATGGTCATACATGGACTCTTCCGCAATCGAGTAATGTCCATAGCGGTCTTTTTCGTCGCGAAATGGACGTATCATCTGTGAGTGGCACAGGAAACACCCTTCACGGATATATACCGCACGCCCAGCAAGCTCCAGCGGCTTGTAAGGACGCACTCCATCGCCGGGCTGCCAGTCTTCCAGCGTTTTATGCTCGGATACAGCCGGATTCCAGATGATCTTGTCCATCGAGACCACATTGCCTTGGCTGTCTTTGTGGGCCGTACCATTATAGGTTCCATCCCCGCCGCTCATTGCGGTATTCGGCAAGTAGAACAGCGGAACAATCTCAACGATACCACCTATCGCCACAGCGATGGCGGTTGCGATGAACATCAGGACGGTACTGCGCTCGATCTTGTCCTGAAATTTTGTCGAATATATTTTTTCGTGATCAGACATGTTCAACCCCTTAAGCGTTGGCAGGAATGGCGTTTACTCTGCGGGCGGCACTTGCCTGGCGCACAGTCATGACGATGTTGTACAGGGCTATCCACGCACCCAGATTGAATATCATGCCGCCGATGGCGCGCATTGCGTAATATGGATGCATTGCAGATACCGATTCCACGAAGGTGTAGGTCAGGGTGCCGTATTCATCATAATCGCGCCACATCAGGCCCTGCATGATTCCGGATACCCACATCGCCACGATATAGATCACCGTACCGATGGTTGCCAGCCAGAAATGCACGTTTATCAGCTCTTCTGAGTACATTTTTTCCACACCGCAGAGCTTTTTGATTATGTGATACATCGCACCGTAGGCAACCATCGCCATCCAGCCCAGAGCTCCGGAGTGAACGTGACCTATCGTCCAGTCGGTGTAATGGGACAGTGCATTCACAGTCTTGATGGACATCACCGGGCCTTCAAAAGTGGACATTGCATAGAACGCCAGTGAAACCACCAGGAAGCGCAGGATATAGTCCGTGCGCAGTTTGTCCCATGCCCCGGAAAGGGTCATCATGCCGTTCATTGCCCCACCCCAGGACGGGATGATCATCGCCAATGAAACAGCCGCACCCAGTGAACCGGTCCAGTCAGGCAAGGCGGTATATTGCAGATGGTGGGCGCCCAGCCATACGTAACCGAAAGTCAGTGCCCAGAAGTGCAATACCGAGAGGCGATAGGAAAACACCGGCCGGTTTGCCTGCTTGGGCACAAAGTAGTACATGATGCCGAGGAAGCCTCCAGTCAGGTAGAAGCCCACCGCATTATGCCCCCACCACCACTGGATCATGGCATCCTGCACCCCGGAGTAAATGGAATAGGATTCGGTCAGGCTGACAGGAATCGCCAGGCTGTTCACAACATGCAAATAGGTGATCATGATGATCATGCCCATCGTGAACCAGTTAGACACATAGATGTGCGAGGTCTTGCGTATCGCGACGGTCATGATGTGATTCAGGCCAAACGACAGCCAGACGATGGCGATCAGGATATCGATCGGCCAGGCAAGTTCGGCATATTCCTTGCCCTGCGACATCCCCAGAGGGAGTGTGATCACCGCCAGCACGATGATCAGGTTCCAGCCCCAGAATGTAAACCACGCCAAGCCATTGCTCCATAGTCTGGTGGCACCGGTGCGCTGAACCATGTAGAACCCGGTTCCCATCAGTACGCAGCCACCGAACGCAAATATCACCGCGTTGGTGTGAAGGGGGCGCAAACGCCCAAAGGTCAGCTCGGGGATATCAAAATTCAGAAATGGCCACGCCAATTCGGACGCGATCCACACACCAAGCAACGTACCTACCACAGCATAAACAGCAGCAGCGATGGTGAACCATCGAACTACCTCCATATCATATTTCACCGGTGTCGATTGAGTCGCTTCCACAATACCCCCCTCAGAACCAAATTAATGACCATGTAATATTCAGCCTCGAATCCCCAGGCGAATAACACATTTCCTCACATCTATACTCGCTGCACCATCAAAATGCCGAACGCTTCATGAATAATCCGCTTTTTGCAGTTTTTTGCACGACCTGAAGGCGACAGGCGGCACGATAACCGCAAACGCGCAACCATTCACTGACATGAATCAACCAAACAACACTTGTTAAGCTTCTGTTATTCCGATAAAAATCATCGGAATTCTGCGCAGACAATCTAGCCGTGAGCTATTGCCTTGAGACGTGCCAGATCATGAATCTGCACTTGCCGCCGTTCGGTGGTCAGGAGACCATCATCCTGAAAACGGGTAAACACGCGGCAAACGGTTTCCTCAGCCATTCCAAGGTAATTGCCAATATCGCTGCGTGACATGCTCAAATTGAATTTTGAGGGGGAATAATTGCGCTTTTGAAAGCGCCGGGAAAAACCAAACAGGAAGGTGGCCAATCGCTCGTCGGCATTTTTTTTGCCGAGCAATAGCATCAGTTCCTGATTGTCCAGGATCTCATTGCTCATGATCCTGATTATCTGCTGGCGCACGTACGGAGTATCGTCGCAGTACATTTCCAGCACATCAATGGGTACCTCGCAAACCATCGTCGTTTCGAGAACCCTGGCTTCACTGGCGGAATGGCTGGAAGCAATAGCGTCCAGGCCAAGCACTTCGCCGGAAATATGGAAACCGGTAATCTGCATCCGTCCATCATCGGTCATGACATAACTCTTGACGGAGCCTGAACGGATCGCATAGATGGCGCGTTTGGGCTCGCCAATCCGGTATAGCAGATCGCCACGCTTGAGCAGCCTGCGACTCCTGACGATCGTTTCTGGCAATCGAAGATCGGTATCCGGGCCATTGACCTCGCGGCACAAACCGAATATCCCGCAATCTTTGCAGGAAATTGGAGAGCAGGCTTCGTTAGCCGCAGCGCGTGCAGTCGCAGGTGGTTCCGGAACTACTCGAGCAACAGAAGTCATGAGTTATTACCCAAAAACCATTTCGTGCCATTGGCTCGCGCAATACTTGCGTAAGAACGTGAGCCAAGCCCATATCCGGATATTACGCTACCAATACGAATTGTTGTCATTTTTCCAACCTCCAACCGTTCAGCAAACTGAATAATAACCGTTTATTGGTCATTGAGGTACAAGAACGCTACGTTTCCTGGCGAAGAAAAACTCCGATATCCGGATGCCAAAGCTATCCAGTGCGCCTTGTAATAACCAAACTATGCCCGCCCAGCGCTCTTCCTGATTCTGAATGATAACAAAACCAGCGCAGACAAGAGCAACATCGCCACCGCATTATGCAAAACCGCGCCCGCAAGCGGCAAACCGAGCAACACATTGGAAGCGCCAAGCACAAATTGGAAAATCACCAATCCCAGGATGATTTTGCCAATATTTTGCAGGCCTTCTATAGCAAGAACCTTTACAGCTACCCAGCACAAATAGATAGCCGTCAATATTGCGCCAAGACGATGCATCCAGTGGATTGCCGTCAGTTGCCCCACCGAAAGCGGGGTGTCAAAGCTATTAAAATGATATGAAAAATCCATCGGCGGCACCAGATGGCCTTTGCAAAGCGGAAAATCGGTGCAGGCATTTGCGGCAAAATTGGAACTGACCCAGCCGCCCAGCATGACCTGAACCAGCAAAAGAGTCAGGCCAAGCAGTGAAAAAACGCGACAATTCTGTGCTTTTTCAGCATCAATTGCGCCTGCAGAAATCTGGCTTAGCGCAATCCAGATCAAAAGAACCAGCATGGCTATTCCGCCTGCAAGATGCACGGAAACAATGACGGGCCGCGGCAAATGATAAAAAGCCCAGATACCGAACACGGCCAGAAACAGCATCAATCCCAGCAACAGCGTCGGAAGCAGCGGTGACTGCCCGGACTTGCTGCGGTTTTTCCATGAAAGCCCGCAGAGTGCAATCGATAAAATACCCAATAGCTGCACCACTTGGCTGTGCAATTTCCACTGCCATGAAGTGTGCCCCCTTGCAGCGCCAGGCTGGGGCAACTGCCTTTCCTTTATTGCATTAGCCTCATAACAAGCGGGCCAATTACTACAACCAAGGCCTGCGTCTGACAGGCGCGCGTAAGCGCTCAAAACCACTGCAAAAAAAGCAAGCAGGCAAGTTGCCAAGACAATTTTCAAGTACATATGCTATTCAATATCCCGCGTCCAAAAGGCAATCCCGCTTGCTGAGCAGGTGTTTTCTTGAATGGCCATTAAAATATCCCGCTGACAAGGCAAGAAGTCATGTGATAACACCGTGTTGCATCAGGAAAGCCTTTCAGCAATATGGACAGATTGTATCACTTCAATTATTGCGCTGAAAAATTAGAGTACGCCCACCCCCAGTTATTATTTAGGACAGCCGCTATTATTCATACTCCTGTCAGGCATGGTAGTTTTGCAAAAAATGGCATCCTCCAGGATGGTTTTGCTCAGATCGGTGCCAATTAGCGAGGCACCGGTAAGATCGACACGTGTAAGGTTGGCGTTGGTAAGCCGGGTCATGATGAACGCAGCGCCCTTTGCATTTGCACCCGTCAAATCTGCTCCTTTCAGATTGGCAAGCGACAAATTTGCCTCTGCCAGATTGGCTTCCCTGAGGGTGGCGTCTGGTAATGAACTTTGTGACAGATTGGCTTTAGCAAGATTCGCATGGGACAGATTTGCACCAGTCATATATGTTTCAGAAAGATTGGCGTTCGACAAATCTGCGTTGGATAAATTTGCCTTGATCAGGTTAACCTCTGTAATTTTGTCGCCGCTTAAATTGGCTCCCGAAAGATTCGCGCCTGACAGATCTGCGCCAGATAAATTTGACTTGGTCAAATCAGCCCCTGCAAGGTTGGCATTCGGGCAACTTGTTTTTCTCTTTATTTGACAGCCATTGACGTTTTGTTGCGCCTCAGCTGGGAAAACAAACAGCATGGCAACAATTAGCGATCCGCATGCAAAAATCTTCACGCAACCCTCCTTGTGTAATTTATAACCTTGCGGCAGGCAGTAGCTTCATGTTCGCCGAACCATCGTGTAGAATAGTGCTGAACTAATGTAGCGCAATTATAGCAGGATGCAAAACAGCAGATTGTTCAACAGACGGGGGCTTACCAGGTTAATCCCAGTTTGTTTTGCACATGCCTCATGTTGAGCAAGCATGACTTTAATATAGTGGTTTTATCTTGTGGAAATCTCCGAGAGTGTCAGCATCTAACTGCAACATCTCTTTAACTTTAACCATGACACATAGCACCAGATTGATTGTACTCTGCCTTTTATACACCGCGCTCAACCACAGATAACCGATCAATCCGCATGATTTGATTTCCTTGATTGCATGTTTAAATGCACCGCTTCAGAAACTCTCCGCATGGACAAGAAAACTACTAAACTAGCGACACGATGGCTGGAACTCCAGTTCCATCCAAAAATCCGGAACAACCGCAAGGAGCATGCATCATGTTGATCCAACTTGCCATCATGGGTATGTTGGTTGCAGTTCTGCCGCTGACAATAGTCTGGGTATCCAGCGACCCTGACAAATACCGCAAACTGATCTGGGTAACAGTCTTTCTTACCTTTGATTTGATCATGTTCGGCGCATTCACGCGTCTGACTGATTCAGGCTTGGGCTGCCCCGATTGGCCAGGATGCTACGGCCAGGCAAACCCGGTGCAGGCGCATGCGGATATCAGCGCGGCCGAAGCTGCCATGCCGACCGGCCCGGTAACAGTTATGAAGGCATGGATCGAAATGATACATCGCTACTTTGCCATGGGTATCGGTGTACTCATCGTTGCAAT
>Ga0224495_10000376_pt1 | contig 36260 bp, 37 predicted proteins | sample SF_Jul11_sed_USG_FD_168128 | JGI IMG/M metagenome (GOLD analysis project Ga0224495, IMG submission 168128) | Sediment microbial communities from San Francisco Bay, California, United States - SF_Jul11_sed_USGS_4_1 | ecosystem: Environmental > Aquatic > Marine > Sediment | place: USA: California... | reverse complement strand
CATCTCGCTGGCGATGAACTGGTCACCGCGCTTCTGCGCTTCCTTGTCGGTGAGGTTGAGCAGGCCGGACAGATCGCGACCCACCTGTACTTCGCCGCCGTGGCCTTCTACCTTGGGCAGGCGCGACACGGCATCGGTCATCGCGCTCTTCAGCGCATTGATGTTGCCACCGGCGCGCGACAGCAGCGAACCCGCTCCGCTGTCGGCATCGTTGAGCATGGCGAGCAGCAGGTGCTGCGGCTCGATGAACTGGTTGTCGCCGCCGACGGCCAGGCTTTGGGCATCGGACAGGGCTTGTTGCAGCTTAGTCGTAAATTTATCAAAACGCATGCTGGCTCCTTCTCGCAAACTACTGCGCTGGGTAATACGTCGTTGGGGCGTGGCTCGAAATCCTCATGTATCACCTTATACACTCCGGTTTCTCGGCCCGCTCCGCCTCGTCTGACCTGCGCTCGTAACGTTTGCGCAGGCCACTTGGTATTTCTATCTGATGCATAAGTGGGGGGTAATACACGGATTTCAAGAGGCCGGGCTAACCCGCTGCGCGCTGTGGTAATCTTCACCCCGTTATTTATTAACACTATATACCTGTGAACCGCCTATTCAACCAGCTTGCCAACCTTTTCCCGCTCTGGGTACTTTCCTTCAGCGGCATGGCGCTGTTCTTCCCGCAATGGATTGCATGGTTCGGCGGCCAGATGATCGTGTGGGGGCTGGCCATCATCATGATCGGCATGGGTATCACGCTGACCTTCGACGACTTCCGTCGTGTGGCGAAGATGCCGCGCGCGGTGATGATCGGCGTCGTGCTGCAATTCACCATCATGCCCTTTCTGGGCTGGGGTATCGCGCGCGGCATGTCGCTGGATACGGAACTTGCCGTGGGCCTGATACTGGTGGCGTGCTGCCCCGGCGGCACCGCCTCGAACGTGGTGAGCTACATCGCCCGCGCCGATGTCGCACTTTCGGTATTGATGACCATGTGCTCGACCTTCGCGGCAGTAGTGATGACGCCGCTGCTGACCAAGTGGCTGGCGGGTGCCTATGTACCTGTGGATGCATGGGGGTTGTTTCTCAGCACGCTGAAAGTGGTGGTGGCACCGGTGCTGCTGGGACTGCTGATGAACCGCTACACGCCGCGCGTGGTCCGTGCGGTCACACCGGTCGCGCCACTGGTGGCGGTGATCTTCATCGCGCTGATCTGCGCCAGCATCATCGGCAGCAACGCGCAGACGGTGAAAGATTCCGCGCTGGTATTATTCACCTCGGTCGCGCTGTTGCACCTGGGCGGATTTGCACTGGGCTATGGCACTGCCAGAGTATTGCGGATGAATGAGCAAAGCTGCCGGACGATCTCCATTGAGGTCGGCATGCAGAATTCCGGACTCGGTGCGGTGCTGGCACGCACCAGTTTTGCACAGATGGCGATGGCGCCGGTGCCCTCCGCGATCTCCGCCAGTTTTCATTCGATCATCGGTAGTGCATTGGCCGCCTGGTGGCGGCTGCACCCTGTAAGCAAGGAGGAAATATGAAACTGACAGAACTGTCGCTGCATATCCGCACGAATGTGCGTGCCGCGCTCGATGAGGACATCGGCAACGGCGATTTGACCGCTCAACTGATTGAAGAAAACACCGAGGGACAAGCAACCGTGAGTACCCGCGAAGCAATGGTGCTGTGCGGTACGCTGTGGTTTGAAGAATGTTTCCTGACACTCGACCCGAATTGCAAAATCAACTGGCTAATCAGGGAAGGCGAGATCGCCGAGGCCGGCTGGGCACTATGCGAGATAAACGGCGATGCGCGCGCAATGCTCTCGGCCGAACGCCCGGCGCTGAACTTCTTGCAGACACTATCAGCAACGGCAACACTGACGCGGCAATATGTCGAAGCGACACATGGCACCAGGGCAAAAATCATGGACACGCGCAAGACATTGCCCGGCCTGCGTGTTGCACAGAAATACGCGGTAAAAGTGGGCGGCGGATACAACCAGCGCATCGGCTTGTTCGACGGCATCCTGATCAAGGAGAATCACATCGTCGCTGCAGGCGGCATACGCCCCGCACTGGAAGCCGCGAAGAAGCTTGCCGTGCAGGGCGTGTCGATCCAGATTGAAGTGGAAAATCTTGACGAATTGCGCGAGGCCCTGGATGCCGGCGCCAAGCTGGTGCTGCTGGATAACTTCAGCCTGAACGACATGCGCGCCGCAGTGGAGCTGGGAGCCGGGCGCGCAGAACTGGAAGCCTCGGGAGGTATTAATCTGGAGTCGGTGCGCGGCATTGCCGAAACAGGTGTAGACAGAATCTCGATCGGCGGCCTGACCAAGGATGTGCAGGCGGTGGATTTGTCGATGCGCTTCGCCTAAGAAACCGGACACCTCTCCCCCACCCCCTCTCCCGCTGGCGGGAGAGGGGGTGGGGGAGAGAGAAGGACAAACAGGAGAACACCATGTGCCAGCTGCTAGGAATGAACTGCAACACGCCCACCGACATCTGCTTTTCCTTCACCGGATTTCAGAAGCGCGGCGGCGAAACGGATGTTCATGCCGACGGATGGGGCATCGCATTCTTCGAGGGCAACGGTGTTCGGCTGTTTCTTGACCCGCTGCCCTCGGCAAAATCCGCCATCGCGGAACTGGTTCGCAACTACCCGATCCGTTCGCTGAATGTCATCGCGCATATCCGCAAGGCAACGCAGGGGGTCGTAACGCTGGAGAACACGCACCCTTTCATGCGGGAACTGTGGGGGCGATACTGGGTGTTTGCCCACAACGGTAACCTGCCGGAGTTCAAGCCTGAACTCGATGGCAGTTTTTTGCCGGTAGGAAATACCGACAGTGAATTGATCTTCTGCTGGCTGCTGCAAAGCTTGCGCCAGCGTTTCGGCGATCACCCGCCCGATCCGGATACGGTGTTCAGCGCATTGCACGAACTGATCTACCCGCTTTCCGGCACAGGCATCTTCAACTTCCTGCTTTCCAACGGGCAATGCATGTTCGCGCATTCTTCTACCGAGTTAAGCTACGTTGAGCGACTTGCACCGTTCAATGTCGCTCACCTCAAGGACGAGGATGTAAACATCGATTTCAGCGAGGTCACAACTCCCAACGACCGTGTGGCCGTTATCGCCACCCAACCGCTTACCGATAACGAAGCATGGCACACCATGAGGCCCGGTTCGCTATGGATGTTTCATAACGGAAAAGCGGTCGCGCATCTCGATACACAACCCAGCCCGATCAAGTCGCTGGGAGGCGTTGCAGGGTCAGAGAAACAATAGCCAGATACTGAAAATCCCGCTTAATTCCTTTTTATCATCGAGTGCCTGAACCAATCCGGCACGCACGGTGATCGGTAATGCATATGCCAGCGACATATCCAGCCTTGCTTCCAGCCCGACCGACCGCTTCACATCCTTGCTGCTGAAACTGTTATCCCACGTATTGCCGGCTTCAGCAAACACCGCTCCGTGCAAGCGCTTGAAGAAAAACGGGGCATTACCCGATTCAAGTTCCAGATTCCTGACCGGAAAACGATATTCGGTGCTGAGCAACGCTACTTTCTGCCCCCGATACTGGTTGACCGGATAGCCGCGCAGGTAGACGTTGTTGTCTTGCACACCTAGGGTAAAGTCCCCGGGGTTATCGCCACCCAGCTGGAAGGCCCCCTGCGGAATCACGTCACCCGTCGATCTGCCCGCATAGGCACGAGCCAGTAGCACATGGTGGTCAAACGGAAAATCGATGTATTCGTGCCAGTCGACGGTGTATTTTTTCAGGTCGAAATCGCTGCCGAGTTTTTTATCGATCTGCTCGTAGCCCAGCTCGATGCTGCGACCAATTTCCGGACTGATCGAGTAGCCGTATTTTTCCGCGTTGTTATAGCGGTAACTGGCACGACCGGAAACCAGCTTGCCCTGTGCCGGAATTGCACCGTCGTAACCCGCCCAGGGCGGCATCGGCGTCAGCTCTGAAAATGTCTTGCTATGGTAGCCGACGGTCAGCAGGTGCTGGCTGTCCAGACTGAGCAGCGGAAATGCCAGCGCAACGTCGAACATGCGGCTGCGCTCCAGATAATCTCCGACTGCCTTAAAACCCGCCTGTTGCTCCAGCAGGGCCGGATAAGCCATATCGAGGTCCTGTGCCCGTACTATCAGGCTGGGATACAGGCCGTCATAGATGTAATTGAAGTCATACCAGTAACGATTTTTGTCGGGGCCATACAGCAGGCTGGCAACATAGCTGTGCCGCTGGGTCGCATCCATACCTAAAGTGAGCAACCCGCCCAATGAGCCGCTATAAGAACTGTAGCCAACATTGGGTAACCATAAACGCGGCATCAGGCTTGGCAACGGGTTATATGGAGCCTGCGCGGCATCAACCAGCTTGTCTTCGTACAAGAGTGCCGGGTAAGGATCATGATAATTCTTTGCCTCCCGCCAGTGGGCGGGACTATTTTCGAGAACATGAATATCGAAACCTCGCGAGCTGTAATCCGCAAAAGCGATTTTTCTGTCGTCAGGTGCAATAGATGGCATGAATGCGCCGCCGAGCACATTGCTGATCTGTGAGATTTTTTTACCGGCAAGATCGTAAGCGTACAAATTGAATATTCCGCTGCGATCCGATGAAAAATAAATGCTGTTGCCATCGGCGCTCCATGAAGCGCCGCTGTCGATAGCGCGATCATGCATCAGTGCTTCTATCCTGTTACCCCGATCATCCAGTATCCAGATGTCTTTATATCCATCGGCCTGCCTGATACCAACCACGATCTTCTGCCCGTCTGGACTGTAGCGCGGCGTTTCGAATTGAAAGTCGCCCTGCTCCCCCAGCAAGTTTATTTCGCCGGTATTGGGCATGCCCTCGGGCGTGAGTGACATGGTCGCCAAGCTGGTTCTGCCAAGCTCATTTGTGACGAACAGCAGCATGCTGCCATCCGGCGAAAGCGAGGGATCACGTGCGCGCAGATTATGGGTGAGGCGGGTTTCCTTGCCGAGTGAAAGATCGAAATAATAGATGTCGTTATACAGATTGGCGTTACGCACCATATCGATGCGTGTGTAGTAGATGCCCTTGCCATCAGGTCTCCAGCTGATGCTGGATCCGGACCCCGCAATATTATTTAGCAACTTGCGATCATCGCTGCCATCGATGTTCATCAACCGAATTGCAGGATGCTCATCAGCGTTCTGCGAGTAATAGGCAATCCGTCGTCCATCCGGAGAAATAGCCGGTGCGACCGTCATATAGCCCCCCTTTCCCGATGCATTGGGCGTCAGGATGCTTGATATGCTCATGCCTTGGGCAAGTACCTTCTGCTTCTCCACTTCATAACGTTCCGTCAGCGCAAACCGCCATTCCCACCACAATTCCTCGTAACTTTTTCCAAGCACTTTATGTCCGGTTCCATTTACCAGAAATGGCCACCAGCGACCGCTGTAGTTAAGGGAAATATCAGCCAGTTTTTCGCGTCCATATTTTTTTGCAATGAACTCGGTGAAACTGCCACCGAACAAATAGGGAACCTGTCCGCCCGGCCATTTCTGGGTGAAGTTTGCGGCGTGACTCATCGGGGGAAAATCATCTTCCAGTACCGCCATGCGCAATACCATGTCAGATGCCGGCGAACGATTGCGCCCGCCTCCGGTCAGTTCGGTTTCCTCGTATACCGCCAATCCTTCGGTCAGCCAGACCGGCTGCCACATATTGGGAAAATAGAGGTTGCCGAAAATATTGCTCAACACTTCCGGCAGACTGTTCACCATATCCAACTGAACAATATGGGTGTATTCGTGGGTAATCAGCAATCGCATCCAGTCGTCATAATTGCCCGCGCCGAAAATCGAGTCCCCGAATGGCTGCGTGATATAGAGGGTGATCAAGTTGTATGGCAACGGTGTCGCCCACCCGTTTGCCTCATCCATTGCGTCAAGCAGAACAATATTGGTACGCGTGTGCGGCTGCGATTTCATCCGCATGGTTAGTTTTGCATGGACGTCTTCCGCGATCACTGTCACGCGCTGCGCCAACGCCTCTTCACCCTGGTGATAATGAACCAGGAAATGCGGGGTGGTCAGCGTCATCCAGGAGAACGACGGATCGGTTTTTGCAAATACTGCGGGCAAGTAAAAAAGAAAAGACAACAGGAGCAGCTTGTTGATGTGCCTGAATATCCCGGGGGAAATTAACAACATAGCCGCCACTCCCGCAATAACTGAATTTTCAACCTTGCCGTGAACGGATCCGGTTGCCGCTATACAATCACTTTTCGTCAGCCCAAGTTTCTTTACAGGGCTAATTTTGCACCTTAAATAATGGAAAGTACCAGACATGTTTGAAGTGATTGTTTTGGCTGTTGCACTGAGCATGGATGCCTTTGCCGTTTCCATCGGACTGGGTTCCAAAGGTAACACCCGCGGACTGGGATTGAAAGCCGGCCTGTTCTTCGGCATTTTTCAGGCGTTGATGCCCTTCATCGGCTACCTCGGCGGAAAGGGAATACTGGGCTGGGTTGATACCTACGCCCACTGGATCGCCTTCGGACTGCTGGCGGCGATCGGAGGCAAGATGATCTACGAAGGCCTGCAGGAAGGCATCGAGGAAGACATCGCCGTAATCACCAACAAGGTGATGCTGATGCTTGCCATTGCCACCAGCATAGACGCCATGGCCGCAGGGTTCAGCCTGACGCTGCTCGAGATCAATGCTTTTATGGCCTGCCTGATCATCGGTGTGACGACGTTCGCGTTCAGCTGGATCGGTGTCGAGATCGGCAAACGCAGCGGCACCTGGCTGGAAAGTAAGGCGGAGATTTTTGGCGGGGTGGTGTTGGTGTTGATCGGGGTGAAGATGCTGGTTTTATAACGGAAATAATTTCCGGGAACTTTCATTCACAGTACATCACATGCCCGGCTTTTCACTGGAGGAATCTTTTGGGGAAAGCAGAACAAAATACAATCCCGTGAACCACAGGATCACCCAGCTTATATCCAGAAGGAGTTCTTTTGCCAGCGGCGTGGAAGCCAACATGATTGCGACACCGAATAGCGTCGTTGTGGCAAGCATCATGTTGGCAGCCGTTTTCAAGCAAGATGCTTGCCGCTTGCACTTCGACCAAACCATAAGGTAAGGCAAAAAGATTGAAAACATGGCGATCAGCACTGTCTGCGGTACTTCATTCAGGACAGCTTCCCAACTCCCTCCCGACCTCAAAGCTGCCGGCCCGCCTTCCACTGCAAAATAGACGTAGATCAGCAAAGCCAGGTTGATCAAAAATCCAACCTGGATTCGAACAGGGAAATGAGCCATTCTGATCAAAATATATAGTTGATCATTTCAGATTCAAAACGTCCTGCATGTCGTAAAGTCCTGCTTTATTAGCCTTCAGGAAACGGGCTGCCCGCAGTGCGCCCAAAGCAAACGTGGCGCGACTGCTGGCTTTGTGGGTGATCTCTATGCGCTCACCGGTGCCCGCGAACAACACGGTGTGATCGCCGACTATGTCGCCGCCGCGAACGGTGGCAAAGCCTATCGTTGACGGGTCGCGCTCGCCGGTGACACCTTCTCGTCCGTACACGGCACATTTCTCCAGATCGCGGCCCAGTGTCTTCGCAACCACCTCACCCATACCCAGCGCGGTGCCGGACGGCGCATCCACCTTGTGACGGTGATGTGCCTCGATGATTTCGATGTCGTAACCCTGAGCCAGCACGCGCGATGCAGTTTCCAGCAACTTGAACACCAGGTTCACGCCGACGCTCATGTTGGGCGCAAACACGATACCGATGTCCTGCGCTGCCGCGCCGAGTTGGGCTTTCTGCTGCGCGTTCAGTCCGGTGGTACCGACCACCATGTTCACGCCGAGTTTGCGGCAGATTTCCAGATGGGCCATCGTGCCTTCGGGACGACTGAAGTCGATCAGCACATCCGCGCCTTTAAGTGCGGTTTCGACATCCGCGGTGATCGTCACGTCGGTTGATGCCCCGCATTCTTTGGCAGAGTGGCCGATCAGCAAACTGCCGCTGTGCTCCAGCGCCGCATGCAACTCAAGGTCGTCAGCCTGTGCAACGCACTCCAGCAACACCCTGCCCATGCGCCCGCCGCTGCCGACAATTGCAATTTTAATTTTTCTCATATTCTTTTTCTTCCTTTCTCAGTCTGCTTTTTCAGGCTCCATTTCGGCAGCCGAATTGCCATCGACTATGCGTGACAGAATATCGCCCTCGAAATACAGCGTCATGTTCTTTTGTTCGACCAATTCACCCGACTGTTCCAGACGATACATATAATCCCAGCGGTTTTCGTGGAACGGATCGCTGATCATCGGTGTGCCCATCAGGAATTTAACCTGTTGCCTGGTCATGCCGACCTTCAGTTTTTCGCGCATTTCCGGCATCACCAGGTTTCCCTGACGTATTTCCATCTTGTATGGGGTACACGAGGACAACACCGTTGCAGACACCAGAAGGGAAAGCAAAACTATCTTGATACGCATGACATTCCTAATTGATTTTCAAATAGCAGGGGACGGCACACCGCGCCCCTGCGGGTTATGATGATACATCAAGCAGCCTCATCAAACAGGGTATTGAAAAACGTTGCGAGCGATGACAGAACAAAGTATGAAAAAGTGGGATTTACTTCCGGGTAAACGAGCATTTTGAACATTTGAACTACGCAGTTATTCCGAGCGCAGCAGTTTTTCAACTCCCTGTCAGCATTTCGGCCGCATGTTTGCGTGTAGTCTCGGTGATCTTCACGCCCCCCAGCATGCGTGCAATTTCTTCCACACGTTGCGTTCTGTCCAGCACACTGATGCTGCTTAGCGTGGTACCGTTTTCTACAGACTTGCTCACCTGCCATTGATGATCTGCAGAGGCCGCAACCTGCGGCAAATGGGTAACACACAGCACCTGGTAATCCTTGCCAAGTTTATTCAGCAGCTTCCCGACGATCTCGGCAACACCCCCGCCTATACCGCTGTCTACCTCGTCAAAAATCAGCGTGGGTACACTAGCAATCCTGGCAGTGGCGACCTGTATCGCAAGACTGATACGGGATAACTCCCCGCCCGATGCCACTTTGGCAAGGCTGCGCAACGGCACGCCCGGATTCGCGGCAACCTGAAGCTCCACGGTTTCCAGACCATAGGCATTGCCTTCATTAAGCGGCAACAATGTCACGGCAAAGTTCCCGCCCTGCATTGCCAGTGTCTGCATCGCTTCCGTGATTTCACGCGACAATTTTTCCGCGGATTTTTTTCGTGCTACCGTTAATTTTTTTGCGGCGGTGAGATAGTGCTGGTGCGCGACATTTTCCTGCTGCTCCAGTTCTGCCAGATCCGCATCGCCGCCGAGCTCATCCAGTCGCGAAATAATGCGTTGCAAAGCTTCATTCAATTGCTCGGGTGCCACCCGATATTTGCGTGATGCATCCATCACGCTCTGGATACGCTGCTCCTGCTCGCGCAATTGCTGCGGATCAGTATCCAGGCGCTGCTGGTAATGTCTCAGCGCATACACCGCTTCCTGTAATTCAGCCCTCGCGCTTTCAAGCATCCCGAGTGTCTCGCCCAGGCTGGCATCATGTGCCATGCCTTCCAATACCCGTGAGGCGAGCGCATTAAGTTGAGCAAGGCAGGAGCTGTCGGCTTCGCTCAATATTTCCAGCCCAAAAGCAGCGGTCTCCAATAAACTGGCCGCGTTCGAAAGCCGGGCATGATCCTCCTGAAGTATCCGCCACTCATCTGGATTGAAGCCCAGCCCCTCTATCTCTTTGCGCTGGAATTTAAGTAGCTCCCGCTCAGCCGACACGGCTTCTGCATTTTCACTCAGGCTAATGCGACTGCGGCGTAGCGCTTGCCAGTCCCGATACAGTTCCGCAACTTCCCCGGCACTTTCCGTTATCCCCGCATAGCCATCCAGCAGCTCACGTTGAGCATCGGGGCGCACTAGCGACTGATGCGCATGCTGGCCATGGATATCAAGCAACCTGTCGCCGGCTTCCCGCATCTGTTGCAGTGTCGCGCTTCTTCCGTTGATAAATCCGCGCGAACGTCCGGCTGCATCCAGCACGCGGCGAAGCATGCACACGCCTTCGTCTCCTTGCAGCTCCTGGTCGCGTAACCATTCCTGTATTTCGGGCAAATTTGCGACATCAAACTCAGCGGCGATCTCGGCACGTTCGCATCCTGTACGTACCATCGCCGCATCGCCGCGCTCGCCGAGCGCCAGTGACAAAGCATCGATCAGGATGGATTTTCCCGCTCCGGTCTCCCCGGTTAGCGCAGTAAAGCCGGACGAGAAATCCAGCTCAAGCAAGGAAACGATAACGAAATCGCGGATGGTCAAAAATTTCAGCATTTATCCGGCAACGTCAGCATTTAAAACATCTGATTCCAGAGCAGCTTTTCGCGCAATGTATGATAGTAACTGTGGCCCACGGGGTGGAGCAGGCAAGCCATTTCCGGGTGGCGCGTGACGATGATCTTGTCATGCAATTGCAGGTCGTAATTGGTGTGGCTATCGAAGCGAACATGTATATCCGAAGTGCGGTGTACGAGAATCTCGATTTTGGAGGAAGAATTCACCATTATCGGGCGGTTGCTCAGGGTGTGAGGACAAATCGGCACCAGTTCAAGCACATCAAGGCTGGGGTGAATGATAGGTCCGCCGGCGGACATCGCATAAGCAGTGGATCCGGTGGGTGTCGAGACGATCAATCCGTCTGCGCGCTGATTGTAAAGGTAGTCTCCATCAATACGCACCTCAAATTCGATCATGCTGCTGGTATTGTTTCGATGAACCACCACTTCGTTAAAGGCGCGCCCGCTGTAAACCTCAACACCGTTGCGCAATACAGTCCCTGCAAGCAGCAGGCGTTGCTCGGTAACAAACTTTCCTTCCAGCATCTGTGCAATACAGTCCTGCATGTTTTCCAGAGTAAGGTCTGTAAGAAAACCGAGCCTTCCCTGATTCACCCCTACCAGAGGCACATGGTGCAGCGACAAAGTACGGGCAATATTCAGCATGGTGCCGTCGCCACCCATCACGACAGCCAAGTCCGCAATATCGCCTATCTCGGCCAAACTCATTTCCCTGTAGGGATGATCCTTGAGATGCTCCGCAGTCAGGCTATCCACCACCACATTGAGGCCGCGAGCAGCCAGAAAGCCGCCCAACTGCAGCAACGGCGCCGCTATTTCGGGAGCTTTGTGCTTGCCGATCAGCGCAATATTTTGAAAGGGGAATTTCATGCGGAGGATTAAACCATAATGCCCATACAATGACAAAGCCGAACAGGGCGTGACTGACTGAAAGTAGCCAGTTGCCCCGTTATCGCAAGATCAAGGCCAGGATTACAGTCTGGAAATGTAGTCTGCTAACGCTTCTATTTCGGCATCAGTCAATGACTTGGCAATATTGTTCATAACGCCCCCGATGCTGTTAGATCGTTTGCCGCTTCTCCAGTTGTTAAGTTGTGCCCGCAAGTAGTCTTTTTGCTGACCGCCAATTACGGGATAGGTGGAAACATCGGGCGCCTGCCCCTTTCCATTCACGCCATGGCAACCCTCGCATGGCAATACGCCTCTGGGTACATCGCCTTGGGTAAACAGTTTTTTGCCAACGGGGTTGCCGCTCCCACCGCCACCGGACATCTGTTTCTGGCTGGAAAAATACGCAGTAATATTTTTCAGCTCTACTTCGCTGATAATCGCCGACATGGCGCTCATGATCTGATGTTCACGCTCTCCAGTCTGATAGTTTCGGAACTGCTTTGAAAGATATACCGAATATTGTCCGGCAAGTTTGGGTATCAGACCCTCAAGGCTATTGCCGTCTTCACCGTGGCAGCCCTGACAGAGCTGGGAAGCAGTCTGCCCCAGTTCCGGGTCGCCTTCACCCATACGCAGCTTGATCACGGCATCCGTATCCGAAGCAAATGCATTCGCACTGAAAAATAAACTGCAAGCAACCAGACAGCAAAAAATATTATCGCGGGACAAGGTCATAGCTCTCTACTCCAAGGGTATTTAGTCTAATTAAAACACATCCCTATGATACAGACAAAGTTGAATGTCACAGAAAGAGAGTCTGGTCCGGCCAACTATCCGCGCTGAAGTGTCCTGATCAGCATGCAGCCAAGCTTAATCATTCCAATCGGGGAAATTCGGGATTAAAACAGTATCCTGGTCGTAAACGCCACTCGCTGCCTGTGTATGACACTTGTCGCAGAAACTCAAGGATTTGACGCCCTTGTTGCCTTTTACCATTTTTTCCGGAAGCTCCTGATGCTTGCGCTTGATATAACGAACCTCAGTAATCCGCAGAGGCGTCTCTTCCAAGCCAGCAGTCGATCCGGCGATTTTACGGGAACGTTTATGCCAGGATTTGTCAGCAGAATTTGCCAGTGCGTACTCGCGTACCGATTCCAGCACGTCCTTGCCGAGTTCCGCATTGTCACCAAAGTGATCTTTCAGCGCTTCCTCGGTCAGCAGTTTCTGCCAGGATTTCTCGGGCAACAGGCCGGGCTGGTATGGAAAGTGGCAATCGCCACACTCGGTTCGATATTGTTTATCAGTCACCGGGCTGACCTCTTTATTGCGGCTGAAATCAAACAGCCAGCCGGCAAAATTCTCTTCCGCACTTACATATGGACTATTTAACAACAGCATACCCGCCAGCAGTGTGGCACTTTTGATATTTACTCGCATCATCTCACTCCGCTACCAAGTCAATTTAATGGCTGCACCCATGGCAATACCACCTGCAATCCCGGTACCGGGGTGGCCGTTACCCGGCGCCTTGGAAACGGCATTCAGCATGGCGATGGCACCCAATGTGCCCAGCAACACATGCAGGTTGTCTGGATCGGCAATGCCATCCTCCAGATGAAAATCATCCCAGTGTGTCAGCAAACCGCTGGTGACCGTTGCTGCGGCCATCGCTGCGGTCAGTCTCCCCAAAGACTGATGCGTCCCCTGAGTGCGCGATTGGGTACTGACAGTTGGCCCCTCATCTTCTTCTGGAGCAGTCATTGCAGTAGCGGCAACCAGAATCAGGGTGCCCAAACCCATATACTTGTGCGCATTGCTTCCGGAAAAAAACGGGGGCTCAAACTCAGCAGACTGTGCCGACAGTTTTGCGGCAGCTTCGATAGTCGCGTCATTAGCCTGACTATCCATGGGTGCGGCTTCGTTCAATGCCAGCATGTAGGACTGAGGATTCTGGCTATACATCGAAGTGGGAGACAACTTTGTAACATCCGACACGGCAGTATCGGCAATCACCCATCCTGAAAAGCTCGCCAGACAGATACCGGCAGCAATCTTGATCAAACTCACTTTACACCTCTTAATTTGTTACTTAAAAAATTATTCGCGTTGAACCTAAACTTGCAGATACACAAAACCGAAAACCGCAACGATGGCCAACATTAAAATACCCAGCCAGTTAAAAGATTGTCCGATTCCGTCGGGTGAGTCCGACTGCTTGAAGCCGGTAATCATCGAACGAACCAAATTTTCCCGATGCAAGAAACTGCTGACAAATACACCGGCAATATGAAGCGCAATCACAACCAGCATGATATCCGTGGAAAGATCGTGCAATTCGATCACCGTATCGCTTGCATCATCCTGCAGCGCCAACACCCCGGTCACACACAGCAGCAAACCCAACGTCAACAGCAGCCAGACTGAAATACTGCCCGCAGGGTTATGCCCAAGGTAGTGTTGAGCCTTGTTTTTTGCAAGTGACATCAGGTAACCGGCAATTTCACCCGGCTTGAACAAAAAAGAACTGAATCTTGCATATCGCGACCCTGCAAATCCCCACACCAACCGAAATACAATCAGTCCGAGCATGATGTATCCAAGGGCTATATGGATATCACGATATTTTTCAGAGTCCGATGTCAAGTAAGCGCCGGCAAACGAAAATACCTGCACCCAATGAAAAACCCGGGTGGGAACATCCCAAACCAATATACGACTATTCATAAACACGCCTTTACCTTCTGGAACATTATTTCGGTATTTTTATATTGCGTTCGCTGTAATCGCCCTGCTCGGCTTTTATATGGCATACAGCACAATTTGCCATGCTTTTCACCTTGGGGTTATTTTTCACCCGCAATTCGGCGCGGGCGTGCTCGCGCATAAACCATCTGCTTTCGGTGATACGCTTCGGCATATTTCCCGATGCATCCCTGCTTTTTTTTCGGCGCGCATTATCTACCAGGAACACCGTTATTTCACGTGCCGTTTCCTCATCGAGAACAGCATTACTGCCGAAATGATTATCAAGACCGGACATCATCTCGCGCCAGGATTCTGCCGGCAAAAAACGGGCTGGAAAAGCAAGATGGCAGGCACCACACTCCGAAACCCATTTTGGATTGCTTGGCCTGGCAGCGCCAATCGTTGCACGCGACCCGCTGTATTCGTCCTCCTCAGCCTGCGCAACTGGTAGCGTTGCTCCCAAGAACAGCACTGCGGCTGCAAAAAGACCGAGCAGATATTTCCCAGCAATATTCATGTCAGCCCTCTATTTTTTTATGGTCAGCAAATATGCGAGAAAATCGCCTTTTTCAAGTGCAGTACATTCACGATCCAGTACATCATTGCAATTACGCTTGAACCACTTTTCGATTTTCTTGGTCTCGGTAAAACGTTCCGGATTGGCTGACGGTGCCAGCGGCTTGATGAGTTTATCACTCTTGGCATGCTTGCCCTCAGCTGCCGGATTCAGGGTATGGCACGATGAACAGCTCCAGTCATCACCATGCTTGTTCTTGTAGAAAGTTTCACCGCGAGCAGCCGAAAATCCCTGAAATCCCGCTGTGCCGGACGCTTCCGCCCTCAGGGACTCCAGCAAGCCCTCGGGGCTTTCAGCCAACGCCGGTTGTGCGGCCATTCCAACAATTACTGCAAACAACAATCCGACGGCGTGCAATGGGCGAAACATTTCAAATCTCCATACTTATAGGGCAAGCCATAGGCAATGTTCCCAACTAAAAGTTCAATCCCTGTGAAAACCCAATATTTTACGATACTTTGATCATTATTCATCGACCGAAACAGGTCAATCTCTTCCTGCCGATGTTAGAATCTGACCCATGCTTAACGAACGTGCGCAAATCCTGCTCAAGACCCTGATCGAACGCTATATCAGCGAGGGACAACCTGTCGGGTCCCGTGCACTGCAACAGTTCTCAGGTCTTGAGGTGAGTCCTGCCACGATTCGCAACGTTATGGCCGACCTGGAAGAGATTGGGCTGGTGAGCAGCCCGCATACTTCGGCCGGCCGCGTCCCGACCGGGTTGGCATATCGATTGTTCATCGACACCATGCTGGTTACCAAACCGCTGGACAATGCCCGACTGAAACAAATGGAACACAAAATGCAGCCCGACAACCCGTCGCGACTGATCGCGCAAGCCTCCAGCATGCTTTCCGAACTCTCACATTTTGCGGGCGTCGTCGCCACACCACTCAGGAATGCGATCACGGTTCGCCAGATCGAGTTTCTGCGACTGGGTGAAAAAAGAGTTCTATTGATCATAGTCATGCCAGATGGCGAGGTAGAAAACAGGGTGTTGCTACTGGATCGTGATTACACACAATCACAACTTACCGAAGCGGGCAATTTTCTCAACCAGAATTACATGGGCTGCAGTTTCTCCCAGATTCGCGAAAAATTGCATGGTGAATTGCACGAGTTGCATCAGGACATGAGCACTCTGATGGCTGCAGCCCTTGCAGCGGGAGATGCTGCGGATGAAAAATTATCCGGCGACTATGTCATCAGTGGTGAGCGCAACCTGCTGCAGATAGATGATCTATCCGCAGACATGAATCGTTTGCGGGGTTTGTTCAACCTGTTCGAACGCAAGACTGAATTACTCCAGCTTCTTGAGGCAGGCCGAAAAGGACACGGCATACATATCTTCGTCGGCAGCGAGTCCGGCCTCGCTTCACTGGACGAGTGCAGCGTCATTGCCGCCCCTTATTCAGCCAACGGAAAAGTTGTCGGCACCTTGGCTGTTGTAGGACCAAAACGAATGGATTACCAGCGTGTCGTACCCATCGTGGATATTACCGCGCGCCTGCTTGGCAACGCCCTCTCACAAAACTAAAATCCGGAAACATTATCCAAATCATTCTCAAGGAACTCATACATGTCTTACCAGATTGAACCTGATTTTACGCACGGCACCCCTGCAAAAACCGGCATCCTGCTGGTTAATCTCGGCACACCCGACGCGCCCACTGCAGCAGCAGTGCGTCCCTACCTCAAGGAATTTTTGAGCGACCCGCGCGTGGTAGAAATCCCAAAACCAGTCTGGTGGTTAATCCTGAACGGCATCATCCTGAATATTCGACCAAAAAAGTCTGCTGCAAAATATGCATCGATATGGATGAAGGAAGGCTCGCCGCTGCGGGTCTATACCGAGAAGCAGGCCAGCATGCTGGGCGGTTACCTGAGCCAGCGCACCAACTCTCCTTACGTCGTGGACTTTGCAATGAGCTACGGCAATCCGTCTGTCGCCGGCGTACTGAAAAAGCTCAAGGAGCAAAACTGCCAACGCATTCTGATCGTGCCGCTATACCCCCAATATGCCGCCAGTTCCACCGCCACCGTATTCGACCTGGTATTCGGTGCCATGAAAAAAATGCGCAGCATGCCCGCTGTGCGCACCATCCGTAACTTCCACGACCACCCGGGCTATATCAAGGCACTGGCAAACAACATCAACGATTACTGGATGAAGCACGGCCGCCCCGAAAAACTGGTGATGAGCTTTCACGGTGTGCCTCAATACACTCTTGATAAAGGCGATTTCTACCACTGCGAATGCCACAAGACCGGAAGATTATTAGCGGAACAACTCGGCCTCAAGCCTGAACAGTACGCGGTCAGCTTCCAGTCGCGCTTCGGCAAAGCCGAATGGATCAAGCCCTACACCACCGCCACCCTACTGGAACTTGGCAAACAGAAAACCAAACGCGTTGATGTGGTCTGTCCTGGCTTTGTCGCCGATTGCCTGGAAACGCTGGAAGAAATCGCGATGGAGGGCAAGGAAGACTTCCAGCACGCGGGAGGCGGCGAATACCACTATATCCCCTGCCTCAATGATCGCGACGACTGGATGCATGCCCTGACTGATCTGGTAATGGATAATCTGCACGGCTGGCTGGATGAGCCCAATGCGGCGGAGCTGGAACAAGGCAGATTGCGCGCACTGGCGATGGGTGCAAAGAAGTAGAAACCTGCACCTGTAACTAATCGACATTGCTGAGCAAATAGCGATATGTTTCTGGCCCATTTTGGAATTGGTTTCGCGGCAAAATCCGCAGCACCCAAGGTCTCTCTGGGTACGCTGTTGCTTGCTGCACAATTTATCGATCTGCTATGGCCCACCCTGCTGTTGCTCGGTATTGAGCGGGTAAACATACGCACTGATGGCGCACAATACCCCCCGCTGGATTTTGTGTATTACCCGTTCTCGCACAGCCTGCTGACAGTCCTGATCTATGCTGCACTGTTTGCTGCAACCTATTTTTCCCTACGCCGAAGCCGTATTGGCGCCATAGTGCTCGGCCTTGCGGTTGTCAGCCACTGGATGCTTGATCTGCTTGTGCACTACCCCGATTTGCCTCTCTATCCCGGAGATCCGATGCGGCTGGGTTTTGCCATCTGGTCGTCCCCAGTGTTCGAGATGGCACTGGAACTCTTTATCTTTGCACTTGGTGTGTGGCTGTATCTGCGCACAACCAAAGCGACGGATGCGACCGGGAAGTGGGCGCTGTGGTCACTGGTCGCATTCCTCGTGACAATACACGTCGGCAACACGCTGGGACAGCCACCGCCCAGCGTCGAAGCCGTTGCATGGGTAGGTCAGGCTCAATGGTTACTGGTAGTTTGGGGATACTGGGTGGACAGGCATCGCAAATACACTGAGCTAACGTTGAGGTAGCCGCTAACGGCAAGTCGAAGCCTGTGAAATTCAGTGGCTCCCTGACTTATTCGCCCCGAATCAGCAGCACCGGCAAGGATGTTCCCCGCACCACGCCTTCGGCAACGCTGCCCAGCAACAGGCGGCTCAGGCCGGAGCGTCCGTGCGTACCCAGTACGATCAGTTCTGCCGACCAATTTTTTGCTTCTTCATCTATCACGCTGGCAATACGCAACCCGCCTGCTTCCAATAATGCGCTCTCAACCGATGCCCCGGACTCCTTCACCGTTTTTTCGGCTTGCACGAGAACACGCTGTCCCGTATTTCTGGCCGCTTCGCGCAAAGCATCGTAATTGATGAACGCATAGCCTTCGGCATCCAGCGGATAGACATCCTCGATCACATAAACCAGGCGCAGTAGCGCTTTGCCCTTCGCCAACTTTACCGCTTCGCTCAAAGCGCGATCCGAGGTGCTGCTGCCGTCGACCGGAACCAATATACGCTGATACATAATTCTCTCCTCGTTCGGCTTGCCCGGCACGGGTCGGAAGTCAGGCCGGATTAAAGTTTGATGAAATGCTCACGGTAGTGCTTCATCTCATCAATGGATTCATAGATGTCAGCCAACGCCTCATGCTTGCCGTGCTTTTTCACACCTTGCGCCATGTCCGGCTTCCAGCGTTTGGCCAACTCCTTGAGCGTGCTGACATCGAGATTTCGATAGTGGAAGTAGTCCTCCAGTTTGGGCATCCAGCGCGCCAGAAAGCGCCGATCCTGACAAATCGAGTTCCCACACATGGGTGAGGTACGAGTCGGTACATATTCCTTGAGGAATTCCAGCATCTGCGCTTCGGCTGTCGCCTCATCCAGCTGCGAAGCCTTTACCTTCCCAATCAACCCCGACTTGGAATGGGTGGACTGGTTCCAGGCATCCATTCCGTCAAGCACGCTATCAGGCTGGTGCACCACCATGACAGGCGCTTCTGCCACAGTTTCCAGATTACTATCGGTAATAATGATCGCAATCTCGATCACGCGATCCGTATCGGGGATAAGTCCGGTCATCTCCATGTCTATCCAGATAAGGTGGTTTTGATTTTGTGCCATAATTCGAAGGTCTGCATATTGAACGGTTGAGTGCATATTGTGTCACAAGCACACCTATTTCGAACACCCAAATAATCCACATGACCGCCACACAATTCACTTTTATTTTTGTCGCCGCCCTGCTTGCAACCACCATAGCAAAGCTATGGCTGGCTCGCCGACATATATCCCACATTGCCCTACATCGAGACGCGGTGCCGGAAGCATTTCGCGAAAAAATCCAGTTGAATGAGCACCAGAAGGCCGCCGACTACACCACGACAAAAACCCGCTTTGCCATGCTGGGCGGTCTGTTCGATGCTTTACTGCTGCTGATTTTTACTCTGGGTGGCGGCATCCAGTATTTCGCTAATCTCGGTAACCGTTGGTTCGATTCCCCGATTTCAGAGGGGATGGCTACTATCGTGACTGTAATGCTGCTCTCGTCACTGCTGGAAGTTCCTTTCAGCCTGTACCGCACCTTTGTCATCGAAGCTCGTTTCGGATTCAACAAGATGACACTGTCACTTTATCTCAAGGACACCCTGAAAGGGATGCTGCTCGGTACCGCTCTCGGCCTTCCCTTGCTATTCGGGGTGCTGTGGCTGATGGAACGCATGGGCGAGTATTGGTGGCTCTATGTATGGCTGGTGTGGATGGCGTTCAATCTGCTCATCCTGTTCATTTATCCCACATACATCGCTCCGCTGTTCAACAAATTCTCACCGATGCAGGATGAAGCGATGAAGTCACGCATTGAGGCTCTACTCAATAAATGCGGATTTGCTACAAGCGGATTGTTTGTGATGGATGGATCCAAGCGCAGTGCACATGGCAACGCATACTTTACCGGATTCGGAAAAACCAAACGCATCGTATTTTTCGATACGCTGCTCGAACGGCTTAGCGGTAGCGAGATCGAAGCGGTATTGGCGCACGAATTGGGTCATTTCAAGCACCGCCACGTGGTCAAGCGTATCGCCACAACTTTTGCAATGAGCCTGGGATTCCTGTGGCTGCTTGGCGTACTGATGCAAACATCGTGGTTTTACGAGGGCTTGGGTGTCAGTGCGAAATCAACCGCGACTGCTTTACTTCTGTTTTTCATGATCATGCCGGTATTCAGTTTCCTGTTGCATCCGTTGATGTCGGCGTTTTCTCGCAAACATGAATTCGAGGCTGATGCCTATGCAGCAAAACAAACCGCTTCCGGCGACCTGATCAACGCGCTGGTCAAGTTGTATCAGGACAATGCCTCCACGCTGACTCCCGATCCGCTATATTCCCGGTTTTACGATTCGCACCCACCCGCTGCGTTGCGCATCGCACATTTGCAAACCCGTTAAATCATGAAGGAGAACCCCATGAAACAGATAATCAAACTGGCATTGATCCTGGCACTAACCTGCTTTGCAGCAACTGCTTCTGCAAATCCCTTTCCCAAAGGCGATGCTGTCAAAGGGCAAGAACTGTTTGAAAAACACAATTGCAACAGCTGCCACAACTCGATGATGGGTGGGGACGGCAACAAGATATTCACCCGATTCAACCGTATCGTAAGCACGCCCAGTGAATTGCTGGCGCAAATCAATATTTGCAGCGGAAATGTCAGCGCTCATTTCAGCGAGCAGAATCAACAGGATCTGGGCGCATATCTCAATCGTTACTACAATTTGAAATAAGCCTTGGCCATGAATATCGCTTGCGATCTGGCCAACAAGCAATGCCAACCATGCGAAGGTGAAGTGCTCCCCCTGAACGATGCAGAGGCCGAAAAGCTGATGGCGCAACTTGAAGGCTGGAATCGCCGGGATCACCTGATCACAAAAACATTCAGGTTCAAGGATTATTATCAGACCATGGCATTCGTCAATGCGATCGCGTGGATATCACATCGCGAAAATCACCATCCCGATCTGGCTGTAACTTATAACAGTTGCCAAGTCGAATACACGACCCATGCCATAAATGGCTTGTCAGAAAACGATTTCATCTGCGCAGCCAAAGTCGATGCGTTATTAACAAGTTGAACTCACTCATCCAGGGCCGGATTGTCGCAGCATTTGGTCGCCAATACCTGGCGCGGCTTAACGACGGCAACAATGTAAATTGTGTGCCCCGAGGGAAAAAAAGCGAACTGGCCTGCGGTGACATCGTCAACATCAGGCTTACCGGAGAGGCTTCCACCTCAAGTGGCACCGGCCCTCAGGGTGTCATAGAATCGTTTGAACCGCGAAATTCCCTGCTATTTCGCTCAGATGCATTCCGTGAAAAGCTCATCGCCGCAAATGTCACTCAAATAATTATCGTCGTAGCTGCTGAACCCTCGTTCAGCGATGAACTTTTATCCCGATGTCTGGTTGCCGCGTATAACCAGAACCTGGATGTTGTAATCATCCTGAACAAATGCGATTTGAAGAAGCCGGCCACATCGGCACGCAAGCGATTGGCCCCCTACGTTGAAATCGGCTACCGGGTTGTTGAACTCAGCGCAATAAACGATGTTTCGTCGCTGCGACCGCTTCTCCTCGGGCATATCAGCGTATTGGTTGGACAATCCGGCATGGGTAAATCGACGCTAATAAACGCTCTACTGCCCGATGCAGAAGCAGCTACCCGGGAGATATCCACGGCGCTTGATTCCGGCAAGCACACCACCACTCACGCAAGGCTATATAACCTTGATGAAAATAGCAGTCTGATCGATTGTCCCGGCGTCCAGGTATTCGGCTTGCATCACTTGAGCTTCGGTGAAATCGAACAGGGGTTTATCGAGTTTGCCAAGTATCTCGGCCAGTGCCGCTTTAACGATTGCCATCACTCGCATGAGCCGGGGTGCGCTTTACTCGCAGCGGCGGCAGACGGTAATATCGATCTTCGCAGACTGGCCTTGTTCCAGCAGATCAGCGCCAGCAAATCCTAGCCAAGATCACATTCATCAATTATGAGAACTCCAAACCGGCAGTAACTCACCAGACAAGTCAACATAACAGTTGCAGCTGCAAGTCCGCCCTTGAACCAATACCTATAACATGGGAAAATGCGCGCTTCGTTTCTATCATTAAAATGGTCGCAACATAATGACGTCATCAAAAATCTCGAACTTTTCCTTGCTGTTATTTTATTCGTCCCTGTTAGGTGCCGGAATTGCCATGGCTGACGACAGCCCGGTTACTTCCCGTTACCAGCATGCTGTACAAGCCGCTGAAACGTGCGAATCCTGCCACGCAAGAAATCAGGTAGATGTTTTCAAGTCCAGCATGGCAAACGATTGCAATGAATGTCATTCATCCGATGAAAGCAACTTCATCGCCGAAGTAGCTGAGGTGAAAAAAAGCTTTACCGATGTCTATGCGGACAAATTAACATATGACCGCCTTGAAAATATAGCCGAGGGTATGAGTGTTCCGATGTTTTACGATGAAACACGGATTGGCAAAGAACCCAACGTCATGATTTCCATACCGGCCGGACCATACATTCGCGGCTCGAACCATCGCCTTCCGGATGAGGGCCCTGAGTATACTGCCGAGACAAAGGCATTCCTGATTGACAAGTATGAAGTCACCAACCTGCAATACAAACAATTCATCGATGCGACCAATCGCAAATCACCAAAGCACTTTCGCAACCGGACTTACCCAAAAGGAAAGGTAGACCACCCTGTAGTATGGGTGTCTTGGTATGACGCACATGATTATTGCGAATGGGCCGGCAAGCGTCTTCCAACAGACATTGAATGGGAAAAGGCGGCACGGGGAACTGATGGTCGCGACTATCCCTGGGGCGATACCTTTGATATAAACAAGGTGAACTCTCCAGTTCGTTGGGAATCGCTCGAAATGCCGGGCGATACAACTCCGACCGGCGCTTTTGAAGAGGGCAAGAGCCCTTACGGACTGTACGACATGTCCGGCAACGTCTGGGAATGGACAGAATCATGGTACGTTCAATATCCCGACAACGAATGGCCAAGCGAAAATTATGGCGAATTGTATAAGGTGCTGAAGGGCGGCTCCTGGTGGGATTGTTCTTTCTACCAATGCGGCGTTTCCGCCCCTTCGTTCAACCGCAGTTATTTCAAACAAGGTATCAAAAATTCCAGCTTCGGATTCAGGTGCGCTAAAGATGAAAAATAAACAATTATGGTTTGCCGCTTTTTGCTTGGCACTGTCAGGATGTGCCGCAAATCCAACTGACTCTACCGATAAACCCATCATTGCCGAAAAAGGCATGGTATTGATTCCAGCTGGAAAATTTCAGATGGGAAGCGACAAAAAGGAAGGCGATGTCAGCATGTGGCGTGATGCCAATGCCCTGAATCCTTTCGGCTTCAGGGATCGCCTGTATCTGGATGAACATCCCTTGCGCAATATTGATCAGCCAAATTTCTTGATCGACAAGCACGAAGTTACGAATGCTCAGTACCGGGATTTTGCATTTGCTACTCGACACAAACTTCCATACGCTTGGTCACGGAACGGGTACAGCATTAATTTGGCTTCTTTGGATTTTTACCCGGTAGAGGATATTCGCAAGGCGGCGCTGGATGTTTTCAGGCTTGACATGGACACGACAAAAATGTCGCGCGAGGAACTGTTAACCGAACTTGAAAAGCTGCAACGTTCCATGGACAAGATGCCTGTCACAACCGTCACATGGTTTGACGCCAACGATTTCTGCAAATGGTCTGGAAAACGCTTGCCTACAGAAGCAGAATGGGAAAAGGCTGCACGTGGCGCTGACGGCCTTGAATATCCGTGGGGAAACGAATGGGACGAAACACAAATCAACACCATGTCTGATGATGACGAGATGCCCTATGACCCCGTTGGATCTCACGAAGGTGACACTTCCGTTTATGGGGTTCAAGACTTGGCTGCGAATGTGGTTGAATGGGTAGAGGACTGGTATGAACCCTACCCCGGTGCAGAACCCTACGAAAACAAGTTTTATGGGAAACAACACCGTGTTGCACGCGGTGGAATGACGAGTTCGGGACACTATGATTCTTTAAGTGTGGTATTCCGTGGTGCAAAACGCACCCACTTACGCCCCAACTCGGCATTGATTGATGTGGGATTCAGGTGTGCAAAATAAATAGCACATCAGTTTCAATTCTTAACGAAGAAAATAATACGATACACTAATAAACTCATTCAGCTAGCGCCGCATTTCAGGCACTAGCTGAATGTACCGGAGTTTCACCTTAACTTACCGGTACATGTATAATCCAGAATCAAAGCACCACCCAATCAGTGCCTTGGTTCCCCGATTCATCCCCGATCTTTCCGATCCATTAATTCGACTGCCCCGATTGGTGCTGTTCTTCCAGAACGGCAGGCCGCCGCAGGAGTACTGCTTTGCCAGAAAACATCAAATTATCCGTAGACGTCACTTTCGCCAGCCTGAATCTGGCACAACCACTATTGCGCGCAATCGAAGATGTCGGCTATACGAACCCGACACCGGTTCAGGCGCAAGCGATCCCGCTGGTGCTCGCTGGCGGCGACCTGCTTGCCGGCGCGCAGACCGGCACCGGCAAGACTGCCGGGTTCACGCTACCTATCCTGCAGCGCCTGTCAGAAAAACCCGCCGTCAACCCGCGACCTGGCCATCCGCGCTGCCTGATCCTGACCCCGACACGCGAACTCGCCGCACAGGTCGAGGAGTCGGTACAAACTTACGGCAAATATCTGCCGCTGAAATCCATGGTGATGTTCGGCGGCGTAAACATCAATCCGCAGATCAAGGCATTGAAGGGAACGATCGACATCCTGGTCGCCACACCTGGACGCTTGCTCGACCATGTCGGACAAAAAACGCTGGATCTGTCAAACGTCGAAATCCTGATTCTGGACGAAGCAGATCGCATGCTGGACATGGGCTTCATCCGCGACATCAGGAAAATCCTCGTCCTGCTACCCAAGCAGCGCCAGAACCTGCTGTTCTCAGCCACCTTTTCGGATGAGATCAAGACGCTGGCCGACGGCCTGCTGCACAACCCGGGCTATGTCGAGGTTGAGCGCCGCAACTCCACCGTGGAACTGATAACGCAAAGCGTTCATCTGGTACCCCAAAAACTGAAGAGCCACTTGCTTGCTCATCTGATCAAGCATAACGACTGGAAGCAAGTGCTGGTATTCACCCGCACCAAGCACGGTGCGAATCGCCTGACAGAAAAACTGATCACCGATGGTATCCCCGCCGCTGCGATCCACGGCAACAAGAGCCAACCTGCACGCACCAAAGCCTTGGCACAATTCAAGGACGGATCGCTGCCGGTACTGGTCGCAACAGATATCGCTGCGCGTGGGCTGGACATCGACCAGTTGCCCCATGTAGTGAATTTTGAATTACCGAACGTGCCTGAGGATTACGTGCACCGCATCGGCCGCACTGGTCGCGCGGGCAGTAATGGCGCGGCGATCTCTCTGGTCGACAGCGACGAGCTCCAGCACTTGAAGAACATCGAGCGATTGATCAAGAGCCAAATTCCGAAAGTGGCTATAGACAGCTTTGTGCCGCCAACGCACATTCCCCCGGATGCGCCGCGCCCACCGCGTCCCCAGCATGGACAACGTCGGCACAGCAATACCACCGCAAGCGCACCACGTCAGGGACAGAAACCTCGTGATGGTCAAGGCCAGAACAAGCCGCGTCAACCGCAACGTAACGGTCAGCAACCTCGAGCTGGTCAGCCAGCGCTCTTCGCGCAAAAACCCCAGCCACCCAGAAAGCCGGGAGAGCCGCTGCTGTCCGAAGCGGCACGACATCAGGCCATGCCGCAACCGGGATTGTTCCAGCCCACGCCCCATACCCGGCGTGAGCGTCCAGCCGGAAAACCACATGGTGCGCCGAAGGGTCGCGGACGCGGCTGATACAAAAACTATACAGGCTTAATCAGATTCAAATATCCTCGGAAAGCCACTGCCCCGTCGCAAGCCCCTCCAGCGACCACTCGCCAATCGCATAACGAATCAGGCGTAGCGTAGGCAAACCCACCGCGGCAGTCATGCGCCGCACTTGGCGATTTTTACCTTCGCGTATCTTCAGTTCCAGCCAACTTGTCGGAATCGCCTTGCGCTCGCGTATCGGCGGGTTGCGCGGCCACAGGTTGGCGGATTCGTCGATCAGCTTCGCCTCGGCAGGCAAGGTCATCCCATCCTTGAGTTGCACGCCACGCCGCAAGTTCTCCAGCGCAGTCTCATCGGGTATTCCTTCCACTTGCACCCAGTAGGTCTTGGGCAATTTGTGCTTAGGGTCGGTGATGCGGTGCTGCAGCTTGCCGTCGTCGGTCAGCAACAGCAGACCCTCGCTGTCGGTATCCAGCCGCCCGGCGGGATAAACATCGGGAACAGCGATATAATCTGCCAGCGTTGGATGCAGTCCGTCACGGCTGAATTGGCAGATCACGCCATAGGGTTTATTGAACAGCAGGATGCGACTCATTTCACTTTCCGCATTTGTTTATTGACCGGCTAACCGGCTGACATGAAGTATACAAAGAATAACTTACTGAATTTCAATCATCGAGAAAAACATGACCACTCAAAAAATCATCTACACGCTGACTGACGAAGCGCCGAGACTGGCAACCTACTCCCTGCTCCCCATCGTGCAGGCCTTCACCAAGGCAGCCGGTGTCGTAGTCGAGACGCGCGACATCTCGCTGGCCGGGCGCATCCTCGCACACTTCCCCGAGAACCTGACTGCCAGCCAGAAGATCGCGGATCAGTTGACCGAGCTGGGCGAACTGACGCTGAAACCCGAGGCCAACATCATCAAGCTGCCTAATATCAGTGCATCGCTCCCACAACTGAAGGCGGCGATCAAGGAGCTGCAATCGCAGGGTTACAGGGTGCCTGATTATCCTGATGATGCAAAAACGAATGCCGAGAAGGACATCAAGGCACGTTACGGCAAGGTGCTTGGCAGCGCGGTGAACCCGGTGCTGCGCGAAGGCAACTCAGACCGTCGCGCTGCTGCTTCTGTGAAGCAGTACGCAAAGAAACATCCGCACCGTATGGGCAAGTGGGCAAACAATTCAAAGACCCGCGTCGCACACATGAGCAGTGGCGATTTCTACGGCAGCGAAAAGTCTGCGGTCGTGTCGGAAGCCATCAGCACCCGCATCGAATTCGTCGGCAAGGACGGCAAGGTCAGCGTGCTCAAGGACAAGCTGAATCTCAAGGCGGGCGAAATCATCGATGCCGCAGTGATGAGCAGCAAGGCCCTGCGCCAGTTCTACGCCGAGCAGATCGCCGCAGCCAAGAAGGAAGACGTACTGCTGTCGCTGCACCTCAAGGCCACGATGATGAAAATCTCCGACCCCATCCTGTTCGGCCATGCCGTGTCCGTATTCTTCAATAAGGTGTTCGACAAGCACGGCGCACAACTCAAGGAGATGGGCGTCAACGTCAACAACGGCTTCGGCGACATGGAAGCCAAGGTGCTGGCATTGCCCGATAAAAAACGCGCCGCACTCGTGGCCGAAATCGCCGACTGCTTCCGTAACGCACCACCACTGGCGATGGTGAATTCCGACAAGGGCATCACCAACCTGCACGTGCCGAGCGACGTGATCATCGACGCCTCGATGCCGCCGATGATCCGCGACGGCGGAAAAATGTGGGGTGCAGACGGAAAAGCGTATGACACGCTGGCAATGATTCCCGACCGCTGCTACGCGGGCGTGTATGTCGCCACCGTCGAGGACTGCAAGAAGAATGGTGCGCTCGATCCCGCCACGATGGGCTCCGTGCCCAACGTCGGCCTGATGGCGCAGAAGGCCGAAGAGTACGGCTCGCACGACAAGACTTTTGAACTCGCTGGCGACGGCGTAGTGCGCATCATCGATAGTAACGGCAAAGTATTGCTGGAACAAAAGGTCGAACAGGGTGACATCTTCCGCGCCTGCCAGACAAAGGACGCACCGATACAGGACTGGGTAAAACTCGCCGTCACGCGCGCACGCCTGAGCAACACCCCCGCGATCTTCTGGCTGGATAAAAATCGTGGCCACGATACGCAGATCATTGCCAAGGTCACAAAATACCTGAAGGATCACGACACCAGCGGCCTCGACATCCAGATCATGGAACCGGCAGAAGCCTGTCGTTTTACTTTGGCGCGCATCCGCAAGGGACTGGACACCATCTCCGTCACCGGCAACGTGCTGCGCGATTACCTCACCGACCTGTTCCCGATACTCGAACTCAACACCAGCGCCAAGATGCTCTCCATCGTGCCACTGATGAACGGCGGCGGCCTGTTCGAGACCGGCGCGGGCGGCTCCGCGCCCAAGCACGTGCAGCAGTTCCAGCAGGAAGGTTATCTGCGCTGGGATTCGCTGGGCGAGTTCCTCGCACTGTGCGTGTCGCTTGAACACCTCGCACAAAAATTCAACAACGCCAAAACACAGGTGCTGGCCGACACACTGGACCAGGCCAACGCAAAAATCCTCGACAACGACAAATCGCCCGCCAGAAAAGTAGGCCAGATCGACAACCGCGGCAGCCATTTCTACCTCGCGCTGTACTGGGCACAGGCACTCGCCGCACAGAGCAAGGACAAAGAGATACAGATGCGCTTCACCCCGCTGGCCAAGGTACTCGCCGACAACGAAGCGAAGATCAATGCTGAACTGATCGCTGCTCAAGGCCAACCGGTGGAAATGGGCGGGTATTACCATCCGGATTTTGACAAGGTGTCGAAGGCGATGCGGCCTAGCAAGACGTTTAATGGTGCATTGGATGCGATTTGATTTGATGCTCGATGATCTTATCATCGAGCATCAAATCAAACGAAAAACAACTTCGCCGGTGGTAGACCGGCTGCTAGTCACTTTCTTTTGCTTCGCCAAAAAGAAAGTAATCGGCGTGCGGGGCCGCACACCGCGACTTTGACTTTGGTGTTACCCCTCTCCCCCAATGGGAGAGGGAGTTAGGGGATTTCCCCACAACAACCCCTCTTGAAATTTCCCACATCACCCTCACCTCCTATGTAGAAAATGTTCCAGCCATAAAATCTGTCAGGAACTTTTTTCGCACCAGATAAAACAAACTTTGCATGGTCAACGGCACTGCCAATGCGTGCGTTGTTCATATTTATTTTCTGGAGGAAGAAATTATGGAGTCAATCAATCATTCCAGCCCCGCCCGGAGCGGCTTGCTGGCTCTTGCTGTCATCGTGGCGATGGCTGGCGGCTACCTGTACCGTGATAGCCTGGAAATTCCTGTTAGCGAGGCACATGCTACGGTCAATATGCCTTCCCCCGTTCAGGAGGCACGCCCAAATCCGGTAATCACATTACCGGACTTTGCCGGAATCGCCAGCAGCCAGGGGCCGGCAGTGGTGAACATCAGCGTATCCGGCTCGGTGAAGGCCGGATTTCAGGGATTCCCGCAGATGAGCCCGAACGATCCTTTCTATGAATTTTTCCGGCGCTTCCAGCCACAAATACCGCAAAACAGGGTTCCAACGCACGGATTCGGTTCGGGCTTTATCGTCAGCGCTGACGGCGTGGTCCTGACCAACGCGCATGTGGTCGCGGATGCCGAGGAGGTAATCGTAAAGCTCACCGACAAGCGCGAATTCAAGGCCAGTGTGAAGGGCATCGACAAGCTTTCGGACGTGGCCGTGCTCAAGATTGAAGCCAGCGACCTGCCGACTGTGAAGATTGGAAAACCTGAAGACGTCCGAGTAGGCGAATGGGTACTGGCGATCGGCTCTCCGTTCGGCTTTGAGAACACGGTTACGGCAGGCATCGTTTCCGCAAAATCCCGTTCGTTGCCCGATGAGGGTTATGTGCCTTTCCTGCAAACCGATGTTGCGGTCAACCCGGGCAATTCAGGCGGTCCGCTGTTCAACCTGAACGGCGAAGTGATTGGCATCAACTCGCAGATCTACAGCCGTAGCGGCGGATATCAGGGTCTGTCATTTGCCATTCCGATCGACGTGGCGATGAATGTCGAGCGGCAGTTGCTCGATAATGGCAAGGTCAGCCGCGGCCGGATCGGTGTGATGATCCAGGGAGTCGATCAGCAGTTGGCCGATACCTTCGGGCTGGATAAGCCAGCCGGCGCATTGGTCAGTTCCGTTGAAAAAGACAGCCCTGCAGACAAGGCCGGCATCCAAGCCGGAGATGTTATCCTGATATTCAACGGTAAGGAAGTCAAACGTTCGGCAGATCTGCCGCCAATGGTGAGCAGCCTGCCGCCTGGCACACGGGCCGACGTCGAGATTTGGCGCAAGGGCAAGACCAAAAAACTTTCTTTCAGCCTGGGTGAATTGCATGTTGCAGATGTCGGCACCACGGTGGGTGAGCAGGACAAGACCGAACTTGGTTTGTCGCTACGCCCGCTGACGCCCGAGGAGCGCAAACAGGCTGGAGTCGAAACCGGATTGCTGGTGCAGGATGCAGAAGGCCCGGCAGCACGATCAGGAATACGGGCGGGCGACGTGATTCTCTCAGTCAACGGTGATGAAGTTGACAGCATAGCGAAGTTGCGTTCGCTTATCTCGGAAAACGGCAAGCGCGTGGCCCTGCTTATATTGCGCGGGCAGCAAAAGATGTTTGTGCCGCTCAATACAGGTTAAATATGAGCGGCCCAAACAAAAAGCCCACCGGGATTCGGAGGGCTTTTTACCAACTTAAACCACTAATCAGGCGGCTTGAATGTTGGAAGCTTGCTTACCCTTCGGGCCTTGTACCACTTCGAAGGAAACCTTCTGGCCTTCTTTGAGGGATTTGAAACCGCTCATGTTGATTGCTGAAAAGTGCGCGAACAGATCCTCGCTACCATCGTCAGGAGTGATGAAGCCAAAACCTTTTGCATCATTGAACCATTTAACTGTACCAGTTGCCATGTGATAACGTCCTTACTTAAAAAACGGGAACCCCCCCGCGAGATTGTTTGAATCTTAGAATGCACACGGCAAAACCAGCACTGCAGATAACTAAAAATCAAACACCAGCGCGCTTTTTACCCTCATTTACCCGATGGCGTCAAGGGGTTTATAAAATATATTTTCTTCAGGGCTTGAAAAAACGACAACCATCGTCAAGTATACGTACAGACGAAGATATGAATTGGCATTACTGAAGATATGGCAACCAAACAAGGCGACAATACTGCACTTGCTCCGGAGCGCGCAAAAACCAAGCCTCCTCGAATGTACAAGGTCATTTTGTTCAATGACGATTTTACAACCATGGAGTTTGTGGTTGAGGTTTTGCAGCGATTTTTTTCTGCAAGTCGTGAACGTGCTCTGCAAATCATGCTCAAAGTACATAATGAGGGTTCTGCAGTATGTGGCGTGTATGTTCGTGACGTAGCTGAAACCAAGGTCGCCCAAGTGGGAGAATTTGCTAAACAACACGGGCATCCATTACGATGCGGTTTGGAGGAAGAATAAAATGATTGCACAGGAACTTGAAGTCAGCTTGCATCTGGCATTTGTCGAAGCCCGGCAGAAGCGCCACGAGTTCATCACGGTTGAACACCTGCTGCTGACGATGCTGGACAATACCTCCGCCGCACAGGTGCTGCGTGCCTGCGGGATTGATATTGATGAGTTGCGTCAGGCACTGACAGATTTCATCGCCACCAATACGCCTGTCACTCCGGGAGACCAGGAGGTGGATACACAGCCCACGATAGGATTTCAGCGCGTTATCCAGCGTGCCATCCTGCATGTGCAATCCACCAACAAAAAGGAAGTTACCGGCGCAAATATTCTTGCCGCCCTGTTTGGGGAAAAGGATTCGCATGCCGTCTATTTCCTCAACCAGCGCAATGTCACGCGCCTTGATGTGGTGAACTACATCGCTCATGGCATCGACAAAACCGAATCGGGCACACCCGCCAAACAGGAAGGTGATCCAGAGACGGACAATGAACAGGCTACTGGCGACGCACTAAAGAGCTACACCCAGGATTTAAACGCGCAAGCATTGGCCGGGAAGATCGACCCGTTGATCGGTCGCGAAACAGAACTTGAGCGTGTCATCCAGACACTATGCCGCCGCCGCAAGAACAACCCGCTGCTAGTTGGAGAAGCGGGCGTGGGAAAAACGGCTATTGCAGAAGGTTTGGCACGCCGCATTGTCGAGGATAATGTGCCTGATATACTCAAGGATGCCCGCGTCTATTCGCTGGACATGGGTTCATTGCTGGCCGGAACAAAGTATCGCGGAGATTTCGAGCAGCGCCTGAAGGCAGTGCTCAAGGAGCTTGCCGATGCCAAGCACGCGATCCTGTTCATCGATGAAATTCACACGATGATAGGCGCGGGTGCGGCCTCCGGCGGCACGATGGATGCATCCAACCTGCTTAAACCGGCATTATCCAACGGGCAATTGAAGTGCATAGGCGCAACCACCTACCAGGAATATCGAGGCATCTTTGAAAAAGACCATGCCTTGTCCCGCCGCTTCCAGAAGATCGACGTGCCTGAGCCTTCGGTAGAGCAGACCATCGCGATACTGAAAGGTCTCAAATCGCGCTTCGAAGAGCACCACAGTGTCAAATACAGCGCTGCCGCCATCAGCAGTGCCGCCGAACTTTCTTCACGCTTCATCAACGACCGTCACCTGCCTGACAAGGCAATCGATGTGCTGGATGAAGCGGGAGCTGCGCAACGTATCTTGCCGAAGTCTAAACAAAGAAAAACCATCGGCAAGCATGAGATTGAGGAGATCATCGCGAAGATCGCCCGTATCCCGACACGCACTGTGTCGCACGATGATCGAAATGCGCTGAAAAATCTCGATCGCGATCTGAAGGCTACGGTGTTTGGTCAGGACAAGGCTATAGACATGCTGGCACGCGCACTCAAAATGTCGCGTAGCGGGTTGGGCAATCCGCAGAAACCCATCGGCAGCTTCCTTTTCTCAGGCCCTACCGGCGTGGGAAAAACCGAGGTTGCACGCCAGCTGGCATATGCGATGGGCATGCCGCTGCACCGCTTCGACATGTCCGAATACATGGAGCGCCATGCCGTGTCGCGCCTGATCGGTGCGCCTCCCGGCTATGTCGGCTTCGACCAGGGTGGCCTGCTGACCGAAGCGATCAGCAAACAGCCCCATTGCGTGTTGCTGCTGGACGAGATCGAAAAGGCACACCCGGACATTTTCAATATCCTGTTGCAAGTGATGGATCATGGCACGCTCACCGACAACAACGGACGCAAGGCCGACTTCCGCAACGTGGTCATCATCATGACGACCAATGCCGGTGCCGAAGCCCTGAACAAGATCCAGATCGGTTTCACCAAAACCGCGACAGTGGGTGACGAGATGAACGATATCAAGCGCCTGTTCACTCCCGAGTTCCGCAATCGTCTGGATGCTATCGTCTCCTTTGCCTCGCTCGACAAGGAAATCATCCTGCGCGTTGTAGACAAATTCCTGATGCAGCTCGAAGAACAGCTGCACGAGAAAAAAGTCGAAGCGGTATTTACCGATGCGCTCAAAGATCATCTTGCGGAGAATGGTTTCGACCCGCTGATGGGTGCCCGCCCAATGGCGCGCCTGATCCAGGACACCATACGCTCTGCGCTGGCCGACGAATTGCTGTTTGGCAAACTGGCGAACGGCGGCAAGGTCATCGTGGATGTCAAAGAAGGTAAGGTGGTGCTGGAGTTTGAGGAAGAAACTGCAATCGCCTGATACAAAATACCGGGGGCGCTTTGCCCCCTCTCCCACCGGTCCCTTGCATTTCGGCTCGCTTGTTGCCGCCATCGGCAGCTATCTCGACGCAAAACATCATCACGGCATCTGGCTGGTACGCATGGAGGATCTTGATACCCCGCGCAGCGTACAGGGTGCAGCAGACGAAATTTTGCGCACGCTGGAAGCCTTCGGGCTGAACAGCGATGAACCGGTTATCTATCAGAGCCGGAGAAGCGCTGCCTACAATAATGCATTACAAAGATTGAAAGAAATCCGCATGAGCTATCCCTGTTCTTGCACGCGCAAGGAGATAGCCGATTCCGCGTTATACGGAATTGAAGGACCGGTTTACCCGGGTACCTGCCGCAATGGTGTTCCGACCGGGCGTGAAGAACGGGCATGGCGCGTACGCACCGAGAATGAACCTATTTTCTTCAACGACACGCTACAAGGTCGTCAGGTTCAATGCCTCGAAAGTGAAATCGGCGATTTCGTCGTTAAGCGTGCCGATGGCCTGCATGCCTATCAACTCGCCGTGGTGGTGGATGATGCTTTTCAAGACATTACCCACGTAGTAAGAGGTGCCGACCTGATGGCTTCCACACCGCGTCAAATTCATCTGCAGCGGCTGCTGGATTTTCCCACACCAGAATATATGCATCTGCCCATTGCCGTGAATGGCCTGGGTGAGAAACTAAGTAAGCAGACGCTGGCTACTGCCGTTAATGTCGACCATTCAGTTCCGACGCTGTTGGCAGTACTGGCATTTTTACGTCAACGCCCTCCCGTTGAATTAAGCGAAGGCAGCCTCGATGAAATATTGAATTGGGGAATTGCTCACTGGCAACCTGAAAATATAACCGGGTGTCTGCAGTTTTCCGCGCCGCCAATTTAGGTCGCCGCCGCGCGAACGACCTCCGCAATTTGCTCTGCACTCCGCTTGACCAGCTGACCTTCCTCGCCCTCAACCATTACTCGCAGCAACGGCTCGGTACCCGATGGACGCAACAGTACTCGCCCCTTGCCATTCAGCTCACGCTCTGCATCGGTTACTGCATCACAGACTGACTGAAGCTTCATCAATTTTGATGCTTCACCGCTAACCCGCACATTGATCAACACCTGAGGGTACATTTTCAACTCCGAGGCTGCTTCGGCAAGGGTCTGTTTGCTGACACGCAATGCATGCAATACCTGCAACGCTGAAATGATGCCATCTCCGGTGCTGTGTTTATCCAGGCAGATAATGTGGCCAGAGTTCTCACCGCCTAGTTGCCACCCTTGTTGTTGCAGCAATTCCATTACATAGCGATCACCCACCTTGGCCCGCAGGAAAGGAATTCCAAGGGATTGCATCGCATGTTCGAAAGCCAGATTGGTCATCAATGTACCGGCAACACCGCCGTGCAATTGCCCTTGCGACTGTCGGTGTTTGGCAATCACATACAGCAGCTGGTCTCCGTCATACAAAACGCCGCCGGCATCTGCCATCACCAACCTGTCGCCATCTCCGTCCAGCGCTATACCGATGTCAGCTTTATGTTCAACCACTGCTTTCAGCAGATTGGCCGGCTTGGTTGCACCAAAACCTTCATTGATGTTTTTACCATCCGGCTCGACACCGATAGCAACAACATCCGCACCAAGTTCATGAAACACATGCCGGGCAATATGGTACGTAGCACCGTGTGCGCTATCCACAACAATCTTCATGCCGCGCAAGTTCAGATCGCCGGGAAATGTGCTCTTGCAGAATTCGATATAACGCCCAACCGCATCATCAATACGTTTCGCTTTTCCCAATCCATCCGAAGCATTCGTATGCATCGGATGATCCAGCTCGGCCTCAATTGCATACTCAATTTCATCCGGCAATTTCGTGCCGCTGGCAGAAAAGAATTTTATGCCGTTATCTTCGAACGGATTATGCGATGCGGAAATCACAATGCCGGCGTGCAAACGCAATGCACGGGTCAAATAGGCAACTGCGGGCGTTGGCAACGGCCCGGCCAGATACACGTCGATACCTGCAGCAATCAGGCCGGCTTCCAGCGCCGACTCCAGCATATATCCGGAGATGCGCGTGTCTTTTCCAATTAACACAGCAGATCGTTCACCGCGCGCGTGCTCTGACTTGGCCAGCACCTTGCCCGCAGCATAGCCGAGGTGCATCACAAATTGTGGTGTGATCGGATCATCTCCCACCCTGCCACGTATGCCGTCCGTGCCGAAATATTTTCTGTTCATGCTATTCCTCGTTTACTTCATTCAATCATATTACGGAAGTTGCCCAGCCTAATTCACAGCATTCCAAATCTTCAGTGCATCGACGGTCTCACGTACATCGTGCACCCGAACAATTTTTACTCCACGCTGCACCGCTATCAACGCTGCAGCAATACTTGCTGCAACACGGTCTCCCGCTTCCCGCCCGGTCAGTATACCCAGCATGGACTTTCGGGAGAGCCCCGCCAGAACTGGCACACCCAGCCCGGACAAGCCACTCAAGCTTCGCAACAATTCGAGATTATGCTC